>JAABUI010000445.1_pt1 | contig 32249 bp, 25 predicted proteins | sample 5559111 | NCBI WGS metagenome assembly JAABUI01 (sample SAMN10711870, study PRJNA513365) | rock metagenome | isolation source: Antarctica rocks | place: Antarctica: Victoria Land, Buttleship Promontory | reverse complement strand
GTTTGGCTGGGGCGGCACATCTGTTAAACCATAACGCAGGTGTCCTAAGGGGGACTCATGGAGAACAGAAATCTCCAGTAGAACAAAAGGGTAAAAGTCCCCTTGATTTTGATTTTCAGTGTGAATAAAAACCATGAAAGTGTGGCATATCGATCCTTCAGTCCCTCGAAATTTGAGGCTAGAGGTGCCAGAAAAGTTACCACAGGGATAACTAGCTTGTGGCAGCCAAGCGTTCATAGCGACGTTGCTTTTTGATCCTTCGATGTCGGCTCTTCCTACCTACCTATCATACCGAAGCAGAATTCGGTAAGCGTTGGATTGTTCACCCACTAATAGGGAACGTGAGCTGGGTTTAGACCGTCGTGACCGTCACCGCCAAGGTAATTCAACTTAGTACGAGAGGAACCGTTGATTCGGATAATTGGTTTTTGCGGCTGTCTGACAAGGCAGTGCCGCGACGCTACCATCCGCTTGCCTCAGTTCTCAGACGTGCCAACGTCGCTAAGCCCCTTCGGGTTAGCGCCCTGCTGACTTCGCAGCATACGGGCGGCACGTCTGAGTGCAACCCGCAGTAATATTGGTTGATTGACATTAACTTTGAAATAATACCGAACTTTGTCGATCGCCTTATCTGATACGATAAAGTATGAGCGTATTATTGAATTAATTACATTTTGTTCGCTCTGTTTATCTATTCTACGATTGGCTGGCAACGAGATCCACCTGTACGTGGTGCCGGCTACGAACCTTTTGATTCTATTCTGTGTCCGAATAGAAGTCAGAAGAGCCAAGAGATCTCAATCCGACGCAGTTCGAACGATGTTAGGACGTTGCGTGGCCAGGAAAGCCGCCGTGCAGAGTTTTCACCCATGCAACAACACCCCCCCTAACAGCCACAACCGATCTACGAGGAAGATTAATGACATGTCGATGTCAGTAAGAGATGGAAAGATACTACTAGTGGTTAGACAACCCAGGTGCATAGTCTGAGAGTTGTGACTGCAAGTGGCCGAAGGGGTGATGACCCGTCGGTCGCGCCGGTATACTGGAACGTCTTCACCACATCGACAGTGCCGCCGAGTAATTGATGGAAAGATACCAGGTAGAGTAGTGGTCCCAGGTGATGAGCCTGAGGATCGAGACTACATGTGCCCGAAGGAGTAGTGACCCGTCGGTCACGCTGGTATACTGGGGGGGCTTGAGCTCACCTTCTTTACTTGACGCCAGGTCATACATCTACCTACGTGGAAAATCGAGAGCGCAAGAGAGCGATCAGAACGCATCCTCTTCTATCGATCAGAGTCAAACATCGAACGATTGCGACCGCACGCCTATACTAACAATCTATTCAACGTCTACGTGACACAAGCCAAATCAAGAGAAGGAAAGGGTTATTCAGTACAACCACACTCTACCTCCCCATCGTGCGCGCCTCTCTTCCATCACATATTTCTCTGCTCAATGAATGGCAATCATTGAGCAAGAGAACGCAGTTTTCGGCACTACAACCACGAGCACCACGGGTGCAACGGAATCGACTTCGCGATCGAAGATCGGAGACCGAAGCATCGTTGTATAGGATACCGTCAATGAAGAGCAGGGCAAAGACGATGCGTCATAATCAAACAGCACAGACACTCTCACCAAGAGTTTACTCGAGCGTCACGCGCTGGATAGAAGCTATAGGTTCATTACTGGTAACATAGTGCCAATTTTATTGTTTCGGCGGCGTGAAGTCGCCGTGTAGTCGGCGAGCGGTTTTCTCCCCCAGAGGGTTTTGTCCGTTCGATACACATAGCATAGTTTCCCCCATGGGTCGAACTTAAACCGATGTCACAAGGGTGTATGAATCCAAATCAAATCAAATCTTATAATATAAATTTTTCTTTCTTATCACTTCTGCAGAATCTTTTATATCTTTCATTCTTACTCATCATTAATAAGCTCAATGTTAGGACCATGCCTAGAGCAAGTCATAGAGGTACAGGTAAACGAAGGGTAAACCAGGTAAACGAGGATTCAAAGCTAAAGAGCGAGGTCTATGAGGTGCGAAGGCTATATGTACAGAGGGAAGGTGAGCGCTAGGCCCGATAGGGTCTAGGCCCGCTCAAAGGACACGCATCCCAGTAGAAGGCTGAGCACGCTCGTAACACTCAAGTGCAAGAGATAGTTGAATATAAAGTCATCACTAAATCTACGATTATACAACTTTAAGAAAAATACATAAAAGACAGAATAAATTTTATAAATGATTGAAAGATCAAGACAATACATTTGCTTGTTTATTGATTTCTGTATACAAAAAAACTTTATCAACTTATTGAATAGTTTCTTGCTTGACTTCTTTTCAGTTTTGCTTTAGATTTTTCGCTGATAGCATGATCAAATCATCAACATTAAAGAACTTAAACTTATGTTTTCAATTATAGTACTTTGTTAATAAACATTGATTGTATTTTATTATTATTGCATAAATGTGTTTTGTACATCTTGCAGCATTTCAACATGTTCTTTTGCTGCTGACACTTCTTTCTTCATAGCATCATTCTCGATGTGTATCATGTATGTCAAAAATTGATTCATAATCATACATGGCTTTAAAAAGATTATAGTTCAACGAAGCGTGCTTCGTCTGATAATACATGAACTCAGCTATGAATAAAAGCATAGCTCAATCATTTTACTTTTAGAAACAATACACTCTTAAATAATGTTTCAGCATCTGATTCTGTAATTCTGTTTGATCATCTGTTTGTGAATGAAAGATAATGCTTAGTCATTATTTCATCTTGACATGAAAGCAGATCTCTGATCAGAACACATTGATAAATAAACTATCTTTATCGATAATTATATCATTTGATACTTCATATTTTAGAGTTTTCTTTATAGATAAATGATGCATCTAGGCCTGCCGTCGGGTTAGGGTTGGGTTGGGTTGAGAGGGGTCAACCCAACCCAAGTCTGGGTTCGGGTTGGGTTGCCCGGACCCGATTTTTGTTACTAAATATAGTATACTATGTACTAAAAATAGTATACTTTCCCCCTTTTTTTCCAATTTTTTTTGGCAATCAATTTTGCAATCAATTTGGTAGGGAATTTGATAGAGAGGTTGGTGGGGAATAATGGTAGGGAATATAGTGGGGAATATGATGGAAATATGGTGGGGAATCTGGTAGAGAGTGTAGTAGAGAATGTGATAGGGAATATAATGGGGAACATAGTGGGGAATATGATGGGAATATGGTAGGGAATATGGTAGGGAACATGGTGGGGAATATGGTGGGGAATATAGTGAGGAATATGGTGAGAAATATGGTTGTTATGGATTAGGCACTGTAGCCGGTTATTAGCTTAATATCTATGACGACGCATAGAGCCTTTAGCGGCGCGCTAGTCGAGCTTAAACCTGAGTCAACTGAATTGTTCCTACCCGGAAATTTGGACTGATCAGGGCACTACCATCGATGTTCCAGAAAAGGACTGGATGCCAATCACGCTTAAGCCAGAAGCGGCCGAGCAGAAAGCATCCAAAGTCTATCCGCTCAGTACTAAAGACAAAGACATGGTTGACAAAACCTTTGACAAGCTGCATGCTCAAGGCAAACTGTCATGGACAAGTCAACCTACTCCCTTCGGATATCCAGTCTTTGTAGTATGGAGTACTACGCCAAGCGAAGAACGGAAGGGAAGAATAGTAGTAGACATACGAGGGCTCAACAAGATCACCATTCCGGACAGTTATCCGATGCCACTTCAAACGGAAATGACCGCCGCAGTGGCAGGATGTCAGTATATCTCCGTCGTGGACGCGCAGGGGTATTTTCATCAATGGCAGGTGAGAGTAGCTGATAGAAATAGACTCACTGTCGTAAGTCATCGAGGGCAGGAACAATTCTCGGTGGCGGTAATGGGGTTCAAGAATTCACTCTCATATGTTCAACGGCAAACCGACAAAATCCTGCGGCCTCATCGGGCCTATGCTAAAGCCTATATGGACGACATTGTAACCTTTTCTCACACTTTAGAGGAACATTTAAAGCACCTTCACGCCATTTTCAGTCTGTTCAGGAGGCTACGTGTATGTTTGGCACCTACGAAATCATTCCTCGGATATCCATCCGTTTCCCTTTTAGGACAAAAGGTAGATGGTTTCGGACTAACTACATCGGCGGAAAAGCTTGCCGCCATCAGCTCGTTCCGATTCCCTCAGTCCCTTAAGGAATTAGAAACGTACATCGGATTGACCGGATATTTGCGGAACTATGTGCCATACTATGCTCAGGTGGCAGAACCATTACAAAAGCGCAAGACTGCTCTTTCTAGAGAAGTTCCTAAAGGTCTCGGTAATGCGCGAAAGGCAAAGACATCACGGATTTCCCTAGTCAATCCTACCAAGGAGGAACTTAATGCCTTTCAGCTCTTGCAGGAGCAGTTTCGGAAACCCAGTGTGCTGACACACTACAATCCGGACCTACCGCTCTATGTGGACCTGGATGCGTCCAAAGTCTACGGTTTCGGTGCAATAGTGTACCATATTATAGACGGAAAATCACGTCCAATTCTCTTCTTAAGTAGAGAACTAAATTCCGCTGAAAGGAACTACTGGCCTACTGAACTCGAGGTAGCCGGCGTAGTCTGGGTAGTTCGCCAGGTGCGTCATATGATCGAATCCACGAAGAAACCGCCAACCACGGTGTATACTGATCATTCGGCAACGGTTTCTATTGCGCGTCAGACCTCTCTGTCCTCCTCCAATACTGACAAGCTAAATCTAAGGCTCGTTCGAGCTTCTCAGTACTTGTCCACTTTTGAATTGGACATAAGATACAAGCCTGGCAATAAGAACCTGGTACCGGATGCTCTCTCCCGCCTACTGAGAGAGCGCAGTTCCAACGATGCACCGAGTATTGGCGCCGAAGGAATACTCGAATCCCTGCATACAGCAGTGAAAGATCCCGAGGATCATTGCACTTACGCATTTGCAGCCTCTCTAGTAGAAATGTCAGCGGACTTTCGCCAAAGATTATTACAAGCTATGGAAATCGATAAGCGTTGGAAAGATATCATAACCAATATAAAGGCAGGTAACATGGAAGCACCGCCTCGAGGAGGCTACTTTGATATCAAAGACGATCTTCTCTATCACATCGGTCAGGATAGTGATAGAAAATCAAGGCTGGTGATTCCAAAAGCGCTTGAAGGAGAAATCTTTGAGCTCGCTCATCGACCTCATCATGCCGGATTTCATCGAACTTACCAGCATATAGCAGAATCACTTTATATCAGGAAGTTGTCGACCAGACTACGGAAGTTCATCGAACATTGCCCGGACTGCCTTCTATATCAGACTGGAAGACATCAACCGTACGGAGAATTGCAGCCCATTAGAACGATGGACGTCCCCTTTCACACAATCACTATGGACTTTGTTATGGCGTTGCCAATAAGTCAAGAAGGATATGATTGTATGCTGACCATAACCGATAAATTCTCCAAGCGAATGACGATGATACCGGGCAAGGCAACTTACACAGCTGAACAATGGGCGCACCTGGTTCTAGAAAGATTGCAGATAGCGGATTGGGGCGTTCCGGCCGCAATCATCAATGATAGAGACCCAAAGTTCATGTCTGATTTTTGGAAGGCTACATTCAAGGAGTTGGGAACGTCAATATTGACCAGTACCGCCTATCACCCTCAAACGGATGGGCAATCCGAACGTACCAATCAGACGGTTGAAATCGCTCTTAGATTTCTTCTATCTAGCACCGAAGGTAGCTTATGGCCCTCGCTGCTACCGGCATTGCAAGCCGCCTTTAATAACTCAGAGACGGCTACCGGGCATTCGCCAAATGAAGTCATTTATGGATTCAAAACTACGGAAATTCCGGACCTTATTCAACCTCAGGGGAATCCGGATCTAAATTTCGTGGCCAAAAGGTCCATCTATCGCTCGGAAGCTACCGATGCCATCTCTTTTGCCGCCAGCAAAGCTAAAGCTTGGTATGATAAAAGGCATAAACCAATGATTCTAGAGGAAGGTAGTTTCGCCTTCCTACGCTTACATCGGGGATATCACCTTCCGGGCCACCCCTCTCGGAAATTATCACAGCAGTACTGCGGACCTTTTCGTGTGCAACAAAGAGTAGGCAAATTAGCCTACAAATTGGAATTGCCAGCCCACTGGCGAATTCATCCGGTTATATCGATAGCGCAGTTGGAACCCGCCCCCGAAGGAGCAGACCCATATGATCGGCCCCGCCCCTCTCATCCAGATTCTGTACTGGTTGAAGGTGACACGGAGGAATGGAGCTCTTACGAGATCGAGAAGTTAGTTGACAAACGCTTCCGGCGATACGGAAGAGGTCCCCTCATCAAAGAGTATCTGGTCCGATGGAAGGGATATGGACCAGAATATGATGAGTGGTATGGCGAAGATTTGCTAGATAACGCTCCGGAACTGGTAGTCAACTACGATATCGATCATCCTGATCCTAACACACGCACACGCGGTAGGGGACGGATTTCCGAGGTTGTTCCGGTGGAGCGATTCCTAGGTGTCTATATCTAGGTCGACGAGGACGCCGATTGCTTATTTAGAAGGGGGGATATTGTTATGGATTAGGCACTGTAGCCGGTTATTAGCTTAATATCTATGACGACGCATAGAGCCTTTAGCGGCGCGCTAGTCGAGCTTAAACCTGACGTTGACTCAGGTTTGCTCTTTATCTTTTACCATTAATACCAATACTATTGCTTGTTCTATAGGCACCCCAACACTGCCGTTCCGGTTCCTGTTTCGGCCCCTGCTACCTTTTTTCGGATTTGCGATGCGTCGGTATACACCACTATGTTCTTCGTCTTTTTGGTAATTCTTTCTAATTCCCTATAGTGCATATTGACCGTTTCGCGAGTTTCGCTTTTTGCAATTTCGGTTTGCAATTTCGCCAGATATTCGATTTCTTGACCCCATGGTTCCTTAAAGTGAGGTATTTCGATCTTCTGTATTGAATTCAGTGTTTTTTGCACTTTGTTCAATATTCGATATATCTGCGTGGGTCTGTCTTTGCACTTCTTGGCTTTTCGAGGTAAATCCGACTTCGTCTCGTTCCAGTCCAGGTATTTCGATGCGTTCAGATCTAGGTCCAATCCGGTAGAGTATTGAGGTGGGTACGAAATAGGTGTTCTTTTCCTGATAGGGTGTTTTTCCGGTAACCCAACTATTCGAATTGCATAGTTCTTGCACTTTTGGTCTAATCGCACCTCCACCGGCGGGATTTCGGCTTCTATTTGCATAGCATCTATCGGTGATGTTCGAAACACACCCAGAATTTTCCGTAATGCAGCGTTTTGCAGTTTGCGAAATTTGACTAAGTAGCTTTTTTGATTATTCCACCATATTTCGGCGCCATAATCGCTAATAGACGTGACGCATGCCAGATATAATTGCTTTCCTGATTTGGCATTTAGTTCTCACTCGCTTGAGTTTAACTATAAATTTACTACTAAAATTGTATGTTGTTTCATAAATAATCAATACTTTGACAATTACATGTGAAATGAGTTGTTTGCAATTAACAGTTTCAGCAACAGAATTAGACTGACCGCGTCGGGTCGGGTTGGAATTTTTTTGGAAAAGTGTCGGGTCGGGTTGAGAAGCTTGACCCGATAACTCGACCCGACCCGACAAGATATTAGATAGGTGTAAATAGCTTGGTCGAACAGCCTTCATGGTTCCCTTCATGGCTTCCTACCATGATTCCCCGTCATGACTCTCTACCAAAGTCAAACGGCCTTCATGTTTTCCCTTCATGTTCCCCGCCATGTTCCCCTCCATGTTCCCCTTTATGTTTCCCTCCATGTTCCTCTACCAAACGACCTCCATGTTCTCCTTTATATTTCCCTCCATGTTCCCCTTTATGTTCCCCTTTATGTTCCCCGTCATGGCCCCCTATCAAACGACCTTCATGTTCCCCTTTATGTTCCCCGTCATGGCCCTCTACCAAAAAGGTAATGCAAAAAGGTAATGCAAAAGCCGGAAAAATTTCTATATTTAGCCCTCTTGGCGCCAAGCTCGGGTCCTTGGCGGGTCGGGTCGGGTTGACCCAATTCTCAGTCGGGTCGGGTCGCGTCGGGTTGAAAATATGAGCAACCCGACCCGATCTCGGTTCGGGTCCAAAATGTCAACCCGAAACCCGACCCGACGGTCAGTCTAGACTTACACATTTCAGAAGATGAAGTAAGACAGACAATCAAAAGAATAAAAGCAGACAAAGCATCAAACATTTCAGACATTTCAAACAGAGCGTTGCAGACAGATCTTGTGAAACTGATCTCAATATTAATGAGTTTATTCAACACATGTGTAATACACAGATATCATTTGAAGCAGTTCAAAAAGACTCAAATGATAGTACTACACAAATTGAAGAAGAGCAATTATACTGATTCAAAGACATTTGACTCATTGTTCTGCTTGATATCATGAGAAAAGCTCTGAAGTTGATCATGATTAAAAGATTGAGCAATATAGTTGAGACTCATCACATGCTATCTGATGCTTAAATAAGAGCGAGATGCAAGCGATTTGTGATCATGACATTAAATCTACTAGTAGATCAAGTTCACACGATATGAGACTGTGAAATCAAATACATAGCATTCATGCTAAGTTTAAATATCATCAAAGCATTTGATTGAGTCTTGCACATCAGACTTCTGCATACTTTGAAAATGAAAAGAACTTCAGAATACATAGTTGAATGAGCACACAGCTTTCTTGAGAATGGAGAAACATCGTTGAGATTCAACGAGCAAACGAGTGATATGCGCAAGATAAATGCAAACATATCACAAAGATTTTTTATTTCATTGATTCTCTTTCTATTCTTCAACGTAAGTCTGATCAAGAAGTGCAAAGCACTGAAAATTAAGATTGAAGTGCTTGACTTTGTAAATGACATTAACATTCTAGCATACAATAAATTCATTGAAGAAATTTGCAGAACACTGAGCAGAGCACATGACATCTGCGCGAAATGAGCTTGCACTCATGACACAACATTTGCATCAGAAAAGTATGAATTTACGCACTTCATCAGAAAATCAAAAAGATTTGACATGATGATTAGCATACAAATAAAAAGCTCAGTTATCAAGTTGAAATCAGACATGCAAGTTCTGAGAGTACAACTGAACATGAAATTGCGATGAGACGTGCATCTTCGTCAAATCGAAGTGAATCACGTCACATGAATGCTAGCACTTAGTCGACTTAAAGTCTTTACATGAAAGATAATCTTCACAAAAGCAAGACAAGTATACTCAGCAGTAATAAGATCAGAAATTGCATTCGAAGCATCAGTTTGACATCAGCGAGAAAAAGGGAGAGAATTGTCAAACAAAGAATGCAGACTTGAAACACTACAGAATCAAACTCTGCATCACGTTGCAAAGATGTTCAAAAGAGTAAGCATCGAGACTTTGAAAGCAGAAACATTCACAAGCTCGCTGCATGTTCATCTGAACATGCTGTAAGACAAGATCACGTTACGCAGTCAAGTTAATGATTGTATGCAGAAAATCAGACAAGCATGCAAACTGATACGCGCTCATCTGATGAATGTCAATTGCATCATTTCTCGCTCTTTTGTCATCAAGAAAGTGACGCTTCTGAACAACTTAATTCAAGAAGACGCGAAAATACAGTCAAGATGCAAGCAATTAGCTTTCGCTGCGACGATTTTGACTAGTGACAGCATCACAATAGCGCAGTATCACAGAAGTCAGTGAAAGCAATGATGAGAAAAATATAGAAAATGCATTGCAGATGTTCACATCATCTCGACACAAAGATTACATCTGTTCAACAAGATGATAAAGATGCAAAATGATCTTCAGAACATCGGGAAAATCGTGAGGCGGAAAAAGTCGGTATTAGCTGGTTTTTGCCGACTTTTCCTGAGTTAGCTGTTAATCTCATGTGTCAGCTAACGGTCGAAATTAGCTGATCTTCTCAGCTATTAGCTGGTTATTAGCTGTCACTTAGCTGACTTAGCTGTGCGCTCAGCTAATATCGATTTTATCTCTTTTGTCAACTTCTTTAACATTTGCGCATTTTGTTTATTAGCAATCAAATATTGAATTAATGATTGAATAATTATTGCGCCCGTATAATAGATTAATTAATGATTAATTTGACTAACTAAATAATAGCTATTTACAGTTTAATATATGCGCTGAGAAAGTCAATGGGGAAGTCAATAGGGAAGTCAATGGGAAAGTCAATGGGGAAGTTAATGGGTAAACTAATGGGGTAGAGAGTCATGAAGGAAGTCATGAAAGGAACCATGAAGGCTGTTCGGTAGGAAGCCATGTAGAATGTTCGGTAGGGAGCCATGTAGAATGTTCGGTAGAGAGCCATGTAGAATGTTCGATAGAAAGTCATGTAGAGTGTACGATAGAGTCATATTTGATGCTCGGTAGAGATCAAATTTGATCCTTGATTGCGAAGCAATTCGAAGCTTGATAGAAAGTCATGTAGGAAGCTATGTAGAAAGCATTGTTTGAAGCACTGTTTGATTCGTGTTATGCGCTCAATTGACGCGTATTTTGAAGCATGTAGGGTGTTTGATAGAGCGTTTGGTAGGAAGCTCAGTAGGAAGCTCAGTCGGTAGCTCAGTAGGTAGCTCAGTAGGAAGCTCACTAGAAAGCTCGGTCGGAAGCTCAGTAGGAAGGTCAGTAGGAAGGTCGATAGAAAGGTCGGTCGGAAGATCAGTAGGTAGGTCACTAGTAGAAAGGTCAATAGAAAGCTCGGTCGGAAGGTCAGTAGGAAAGTCACTAGTAGAAAGGTCAATAGAAAGCTCGGTCGGAAGGTCAGTAGAAAGCTCACTGGTAGAAAGATCAATAGAAAGCTCGGTCGGAAGCTCAGTAGAAAGATCGATAGAAAGCTCGGTCGGAAGCTCGATGGAAAGCTCGATGGGAAGCTCAGTAGAAAGCTCAGTCGGTAGCTCAGTAGGTACCTCAATAGATAGCTCAGTAGATAGCTCAGTGAAAAGCTCAGTAGAAAGCATTGTTTGAAGCACTGTTTGACGTGTTTTATGCTTTCGATCGACGCATTAGATAGAGCGTTTGGTAGGGTGTTTGGTAGGGTGTTTGGTAGAGAGATTGGTAGGGCGAGTAGGTGGGCGAGTAGGTGGGCGAGTAGGTGAGCGAGTAGGTGAGCGAGTAGGTGAGCGAGTAGAGTGATGAGCATGTAGATAAATATTTTAGCTGAATTAGCTGAATTAGCTGAGTTAGCCGAATTTAGCTGAAATTTAGCTGATTAGCCAGTTGTTAGCTGGTTATTAGCTGAATCGAGCCGACTTTTCCAGGTTCTGCCATCGAGCAAAAAGTTAGCTGCCGAACATTTTGCCGATGAAGATTGAAAGCACTCTCGTCATTCACATCAGAATTGAACGCATAGATCTGAATGCTTATTTGCACTTCAGAAACATTTCAGACGCAGATAACGTGCAATGTGACTGTGACTGAAATCATCAGATGACAAAACATGTACTCATGCATTGCTTGAACTGATTGCATCTGCGATCAAGAATGTTACAAGACGTCGACTTCTCAAACTATCAAATAATCATTGCTATCACGAAGAATCTCAGAGCAGCTGCAAGAATGATGATGAAAACGAAGCTTCTGAAGCAATTTAAAGTGACTGAATCACTCATTCTTTAACATGCAATCAACGTGAACTAATTTGATACATAGTCTTATAATGATAGTTTCGACTGCGTGAAGCAGTCGTATAGACAGCGAGTGATTTTCTATCTCAGAGAGTTTTGTTCACTCAATATAGATAGCAAAGAGTTTCTCATGAGTCGACTTAATTGATGTCACAAGAGTGTATGAATTTATTATTATTAATGTGTAAGATAATAAGTTGAAATCAGTTGTTATTATTCTGAGCAAGATAACATGACTACTTTGATACATGAAATATAAAGCAATTGCATTAAGTATTTTCTATCAAAAAGAGTAATTTAAACTCTTGCAAGCTGAATTTATATTATTTTCATCTGACATTAGTCAATAATAAAAGACGATTTATTGCAGATTTCAAGATAGAAATTGAAAAATCTTTACACTAAAGTTACTGTTTACATGAAACGCTTTGAGTAAGAGATTAAAAAGATATTTAAGTGATGTCAAGTGAATTTTCTAGAAGTTCAAAGCTCAAAACTTGAAAAAACTCTTTATGAAAAGAAATATAAAGAGTCGCTTTATGCACTCTTCTTTATCTCGTTTTGTGAATAGTAATGTGAAACTCAGCAGAAGCAATAGCTCAGCATCAGAACTCAAAACATCAATAATAGAAATCAAAAAGTTAACATTAAAGATTAAAACAGATTTATGAAATAAACTTAGCATGAATTCATCAACAAGCAAACAACTGCAGAACAACATTGTTGATTTATTTTACAATCAACAAAAATCACTCACATCAACAAATAGAAAAATATAATACATGTTTAGTTCACTTAATGTATTGATGCTAAATTCACATGCAAATGTACATAATGACAAAAATATAACTTATCAATCTGCAAAATGTAAATTCACAGCAAAAAGAGCAAACATAAGTAATTGTGAAATTTAAAGAAATGAAAAAGCGAAAAGTAATGAAAAGTTTACAAAAAGAAGCTAGCATCAAAGTTAGTACTAGCAAATGCTACAATGTCATCTTTTCTTCTTCTTCATTAAATGCATACAGTCTATGACTATGACACTATCTAGACGCTGTGTGTATGCTAAATTACATGTAATCTAGTCAAAATCGCTGCAGTATATCTTTTCATTAATCAATCACATCGATAGTTTGTGCATACGAGCGTGTGAGCTGTTTATATAATCAAATGATCATATAAACAACTCAAGATTATGAAAGCTAATCACTTTAACATAAGCTTTCAACTTGTCTATATAATCATCAAGCTAAGCGAGCTAAATGAGCTTTGATCTATGTAGATAAAAGCTAATCACTTCAATGTGAGCTTTCAAGTTCGCTGTATGATCATTCAGCTGAATGAACTAGATGAGTTTTGATCTATGTATTTGCGACGCATGTAGATCGATCAGAAAATCGAAAAAATCGATCGATTTACTGCGTCACACAGATGTGTATTTGCGCAAAAGCTGAGTCATGCCTTCACAATGTATGTGTGTGTGATGTATATGAGTTGTAGCACATGCGCAAAGACGTTGTTGTCATTCTGTGTATATGAGCAAAGACTGTGTCATGTCTTTGCAATGTATGTGTTGCAACGCATGTAAATTGATCAGAAAATCGAAATTGATCAATTTACTGTGTCACACAGATGTGTATATGCACAAAAGCTGAGTCATGTCTTCGCAGTATGTGTGTGTATGATGTATATGAGTTGCAACGCATGCGCAGAGACGTTGTTGTCGTTCTGTATATATGAGCAAAGACTGTGTTGTGTCTTCGTTGCATATGTGATTGTGATGCATGTAAATCGATCTGATAAAGCAAAAAATCGATCGATTTACTGCATCATGCAGACGTGTAGATGTGCAAAAGCTGAATTGTATCTTCGCAATATGTGTGTGTATGTTGTATATGAGTTCAACGTGTGAATAAAGCGCTGTCACTGCTCTGTGTGTGATTGCGCTGCGTGTAAATGGATCTGAAAATGCGAAAAATCGATTGATTTACTGCATCACATCTGTCTGTATGTGTGCAAAAGCTGAGTCGTGCCTTCGCAATATGTGTATGTATGTCGTATATAAGTTGCAGCATGTATGCAAAGACGTTGCTGTTCTTCTGTGTATGTGCAAGCTTCAACGCGTCGATGACTGCGTTGTTATTGTCTCGCTTTTCGACTGTGTGTAAGCTCAATACATGAGTAAAGCGTTGTTACTGCTCTGTCAATGTTGATGAGATTGTTCAGCTCTTCTGATAAGCATAGCTTGCAGAAAATTCGTAGTCAGCATCTTGTACAGGTAAATCTTGTTGTCGACTCAATGTCATTTTTAAAAAGATGCAAATAAAAAGACTGCATGAAAGAATTGAATTTGCAGTCAATCAGTTAAGACAAGCAATATCAGAACAGAAAGAAACTATAAGTCATGACTTAATTTACATTTGAAAAGTATGCAATGAAAGCATAGAAAACTCAATTCAGAAGCAAATTGATTGACTTCAAAGTCAAATAAACAACAAATTGAAAATCATTCTACAATTGATTCAACAAAATGCTGAAAACATCAAAAAGAAAATCAATGCAAAGCAAATGATAAAGAATTTGCAAATTACGCAGAAGACGCAAATTTCACAAACGTTGCAAGTCATGCAAAATTCGTAAAAATCAACGCAGAAGCTCACATATGTGCAAAAAGCAGCTCAAGTCACAAGCATAAATGCAAATGCAAACATAAATGTAAATGTGAATGCAAATGCAGATGAATGAAATCTGATTATCAAGAAATTCTCGCCAAAATTACAAGAAATATCATATCATAAAAGAAGACTCATTGTCAATCTCAAAAATGAGAACTGAACTTTAAAAACAATGAAAATGCGAGATTCAATGAATAATACATTGAAAAAGGCGAAAATCGATCTAATAGTCATCATGATAGTCAAAATGTAAAAGAAAAACAACATTGTTTTGATAATCTTGAAAAAATACACAGCAGATGTCTTACTAGCGCAAAGAGCAATATGAAAGCATGTTTTTGATGTTAAAAGCATTAAGAAAAACGAGAAATAACACAAAATAATCATACACAGTAATAATAATAATAATAATAAATTTATACATTCTTATGATATTGATTAAATTGACTCATGAGAAACTTTATGCTATGTGTGTCGAGTGAACAAAATTCTCTGAGGTAGAAAATCGCTCGCTGTTTATCGTCATCTGCTACACGCAGTCAAGATGATAAAACTGAAACTATGTATCAAATTTGTTCATGATGATTGCATGTTAGAAAATGAGTGTTCTTGTCATTCTAAACTGCTTCAGCAGCTTCATTTTCATCATCATTCTCACTGTTGTCTTGAAACTCTTCGTGATTGAGATGATGATTTGATAGTTCATGAAGTCAACGTCTTGTAGCATATTCAATTGAAGATGCGTTTAATTCAAACAATGCATCAGAATATGCTTAACTGTCTGATGATTTCATTTGCAGTTGCATTGAGAATTATTCATGCTCAACACATTTCTCAAGTGCAGATAAATCTTCAGCTTTATGCGTTTGATTTTGATGTAAATTGCAAAAGTGCTTTCAATTTTCTGAAGATTATCACGCATCTTTACTGACTTCTTGAATAAATGAGATCTTTGAGCGAAAGATGTATTAATGTCTGCGATGCATTTTTTGTAGTTTTTTCATTGAAGATTTCATTGACTTTTGTGAAACTGTGCAATTGCATGTTCACTCATTTAAGTCATTGTTAAAAGATCAAGTCATTTGCATTTAAATTGTATCTTTGCTTTTTTGCGAATTGAAACGTTCAGAAACGTCATTTTTTTGAAGATTGAAAAGTAAGAAATAAATTTATTAGTTTTTATTAAATGAGCATGTATAATCTTGCATGCTCATCAAGTCTTCTGTGTTTTGTTGTCAATTCAACTGTGTAGTGTGACTTGATTTTATAACTTGTTCAGATGAACATGTAGCAAGAATGTATATATTTTGACTTTCAGCGTTTCAATGTTCACTTTTCTGAAAACATTAATCACTTGATGCAGCACTTGATTCTGAAGAGTTTCTAATCTTTATTTTGTACTCAACAATTTCTCTTCTTTATTGCAGTAATGTCATATTGATGCTTCAAACGTCATTTTCAATCTTATCATCACTGAGTATATCTGTTTTGCTTTTGCAAATGTAGTCTCTCAGATGAAGATTTCAAGTTAACTAAGCATTAGCATCTTGATGATGTGATCTGCTTCTATTTGACGAAGATGCAAATTTCATTATAGTTTTGTGTTCAGTTGAACTTTAAAAACTCATACATTTGATTTCAACTTTATTATTAAGTTTTTTATGCATAAACTGACTGTCATGTTGAATCTTTTTGACTTACAAATGAAGTGTGTGAGTTCATATTTCTCTGAAGCGAACGTAGCATCATGAATTCAAGCTCACTTTGCACAGATGTTGTATATTCAACTCAATGATTTGCAAATTGATTCTATAATTTTGTCATAAATCAGAATATTGATGTCATTTATGAAGTCAAGCACTTTGATTTTGATTTTTAATGCTTTGCATTTTTCAATTAAGCTTGCATTAAAGAATAGAAAAAGAATCAATGATATGAGAAATCTTTGCAATATGTCAGCATTTACTTGTTGCATCATGCTGATTTGTTCATCAAATGTCAGCAATGACTCTCTGTCTTTCAGAAAGCTGTGAGTTCATTCAATTATATAGTTCAATGTTCTTTTCATTCTCAAAGTATGTAAAAATCTAGTGTGCAAGACATGATTAAACATCTCAGCAACATCTAGACTAAGCATGAAGATTATGTACTTGATTTCACAGCTTTATACTGCATGTATTTGATTTACTAGTAGATTCAGCGCTGAAATCATGAATTACTTGCATCTTACTCTTATTTAAGCATTTGAAAGCATGTGATGAGTTTCAGTAATATCACTTAATCTTTTGATCATAATTGATTTCAATGTCTTATTCATGATGTTTAGCAAAGCAATGAGTTAATACATCTTCAAGTCAATGTAGTCACTCTTCTTTAATTTATATAATACTATTGTCTGAGCTTTTTTAAACTGCTTTGAATGATATTTGTGAATTACACATGCGTTGAATAAACTGATTAGTATCAAAGTCAGTTCTGTTAAACTTGCTTAAAGTACTTTATTTGAAATTTCAAATGCATTTGATGCTTTGTCAACTTTTACTCATTGAATCATCTGTTTCATCTCATCTTGCAATAAGACTGAATTGAATGACATTGTTAATAATATAAATGATCTTGAAATATCATTGATGTTTGCTTGAAACAATGATGAAAAGAATTTCTTTCATAGCATCTTTGTTTTTTCTTTGAATGAATCTGCTATGTGATCGAAATCATTGCTTTTTAATGATAAAAACTGCGAAAGTTTCTTGAGTAATTGACTTTTGATTCTGACTCATTTTGCAAAGCATCAAATCAATTTCAATTCATTGTTCAGCTTATGCATTTATAATTTAAAATGTGAACATTTTGTTTCTTTAATGATCTTGTTTTTGTGATCATTGTATCTCAAATAGTCATTTCATGTCTTTAAAGTACTTTGCAATTTTCATACAACTTGTTAGAGGCCAGCATAGAGCGAGTCATATGGGTGTAAGGTAACGAGTATATAAATGCTAAGGAAGGAAAGTATCTAGAAGGGAAGGGCCGACTATCTATATGACTCAAGAGAACATAAGCTAACCCTGAATAGGGTTGGCTTCGGAACAAGCCTATGCCCTAGCGGCGAGCGATCGGCGATAGCCCTCAGGATAGCCATCAACATAGCTACCAACGAAGATGCGTAGCTAGGATCGTAACACAACTCATAGTCATCGTGATTTCATCATGACTTTCAAGCAGATCTGATTTCAAAAGTCTTGTGCTTGAATCAACAACTTTGTTTCAGAAGTAAATTTCTCAATGACTTCTTGTAATATATGAGTGATTTTAACTACTTTGTTATTTATTGCTGTCTTATCATTGAGAAAACAATCGATGAAAAGATGTATTTTTAAATGAATGTTTAGTGCTTCTGTATTCATTTTCTTTCATAATCAACGAGTCATGAGCTGCATGAAAGATGTGCGTAAACACAACTTCGTGACAATCAAAAGATGATCAGATTTTTGATGTAAATCGATTTGCATCTTGCATTTGTGTATCATGAATTGAATTTTCTTGCTATCAAACGCTAGATTTATTATTATAAGCTGATTGTGAATCTTTTTAGTAATTGTGTCTGATTTAAGCAGTAGCTTTAATCTTGTGTTTGTAACAATGTTTAGTAAAGTATCAGTCACCGTGTGATGAGTAAAGCATCTTCTGTCTCTTCAGTATAAGTAATACAGATTGAAATCTTCTACAATTAACTGTTCACAATCATCTTTGATTAGTTTGTTCAGACGAGAAATAGTAAATGATTCTTTTGTAAAAATAATAGACAGTGAGCATGAATTGTAAATGTTTATGAGTCGTAGCATTTGTATCTCGTCTTTCAAGTTGCTAGTTTGTAGCTTGATTAAGCAAATGTTCAATTCAATGATTTTCATCATTCATTGATTAAGTTTTAAATGCTTGTTGACATAAATGCATGTTCTTGCTTGAAATGATGAGTTTCTCACTAAATGAAAGAAGTTGTGAGTTGAGGAGCATAGTCAATAGATGCATTGAGCTCACACACAGTCAAATCAAAGCATATAATATATCAAATCAATCAACAAGTTATAGAGCACAATCATATGATCAAAACAAGCTCTCATTCGACTCAATAGCTTCACAGATGACTGTGTCGCAAGTCAAAAATCGAAATTGAAATTTTTCGCGCTTACGCAGATCAAAATCGACGGCGAAATGAGAGTTCATCAACGCAGAAGAAAGAATCATCAATTCAGACAGTAATTTGAGTGATAAATTGAAGAGCAAACTCACATGAAAAGAACAAGTCATCAATCGACTTTAGAACAGCACAGAAGACTGCGTACTGGCACAAAAATCGAAATCGAATTCTTTTGTGTTTGAAGATTGCACAAAGAACAACGTTGTTTCAGAGAAGTACAGCATTTCTTATCAAATCACTATCTGTTTTATCTTTTCTTGATGTGCAAGACAATAAATTGAGATCAGTCGTTATTATTCTGAGCGAGATAACACGACTACTTTGATACATGAGATATAAAGCAATTGCGTCAAGCATTTTCTATCAAAAAGAGTAATCTAGACTCTTGCAGACTAAATTTATATCATTTTCATCTGACATAAGTCAATAATAGAAGATGATTTATTGCAGAGTTCAAGATAGAAATTGAGAGATCTTTATACTAAAGTTACTGTCTACGTGAAACGCTCTGAATAAGAGATTAAAGAAATATTTAAGTGATGTCAAGTGAATTTTCTAGAAGCTTGAAGCTTGAAACTTGAAAAAACTCTCTATGAAAAGAAATATAAAGAGTCGCTTTATGCGCTTTTTCTCGTCTCGTTTCGCGAATAGTAACGCGAAACTCAGCAGAAGCAATAGCTCAGAGTCAAAACTCAAAACGTTGACGATAGAAATCAAAAAGTCAACGTTAGAGATTGAAACAGATTTATGAAACGAACTTAGCATGAGTTCGTCAACAAGCAAACAACTGCAAAACGACATTATCGATCTATTTCGCAGTCAACAAAAATCGTTCACATCAGCAAGTAGAAAAACGCAATACATGTTTAGTTCACTTGATGCATTGATGCTAAATTCACATGCAAATGCGCACAACGACAAGAATACAATCAATTTGCGAAATGCAAATTCGCAGCAAAAAGAGCAAACACAAGCGATTGTGAAAGTCAAAGAAATGAAAAAGCGAAAAGCGATAAAAAGTTCGCAAAAAGAAGTTAGCATCGAAGTTAGTACTAGCAAGTGCTACGATGTCATCTCTAAAGAGATGCAGATAAAGAGACTGCGCGAAAGAATTGAATTTGCAGTCAATCAGCTAAGACAAGCAATATCAGAACAGAAAGAAACTATAAGTCATAGCTTAATCTACATTCGAAGAGCATGCAACGAAAGCATAGAAAACTCAATTCAGAAGCAAATTGATTGACTTCAAAGTCAAACAAACAACAAATTGAAGATCATTCTACAATTGATTCAACAAAATGTTGAAAACATCAAAAAGAGAATCAATGCAAAGCAAATGACAGAGAATTCGCAAATCTTGCAGAAGACGCAAAAATCAACGCAGAAGCTCACATATGCACAAAAAGCAGCTCAAGTCACAAGCGCAAATGCAAATGCAAATGCGAATGCAAATGCGAATGCAAATGCAGACGAATGAAATCTGATTATCAAAAAACTCTCGTCACAGTCACAAGAAATATTATATCGCGAAAGAAGATTGATAGTCACTTCAAAAAATGAGAACTGAATCTTACAAGCGATGAAAATGCACAATGCAGTGAACAACGCACTGAAGAAGGCAAAGTCTGACATAATAGTCGCTACAATGACTAAAACACAAAGAGATAACAATATTGCTTTAATGATTTCAGAGAAATACATCGCGAAAGCTCTACTGAAGCAAAGAGATATATGAAAGCATATATTCGAAGTCAAAAGTATCAAGAAGAATGAAAAATGATACAAGATAGTGATACACAGTCTGAAAATCAATATCTTCAACATGAAGATTGAAATGAAATATCTGAGAATTGAGCTAGAGAAGTACAATTCTGAATTGAAGCTGATAATCAACTCAATATGATTATCAAAAGATGAAAATAAAGCAAGAAAGAATCATGCTTCGACGATATTGACGTTTAAAATCGAAGTCGAAGCATAAAAACATCTGAAAAAATGAGTTCTAGCAACGAGATCAACATATCAAACGATTGAATATTGAGATTATCAATCAAGCGATCAGTGTCAGAGATGTCAAACATTCAAACATTTGCAGATTTTTTTATATTTTTTTATTTCTTCATTAAGTGCATGCAGTCTATGACTATGATACTATCTAGACGCTGTGTGTATGCTAAATTACATGTAATCTAGTCAAAATCGCTGCAGTGTATCTTTTCATTGATCAATCACATCGACAGTTTGCATATACGAGCGCGTAAGCTGTTTATATAATCAAGTAATCATATAGACAACTCAAGATTGTGAAAGCTGATCACTTCGACGTGAGCTTTCAACTTGTCTGTATGATCATCAAGCTACGCAAGCTAGATGAGCTTTGATCTATGTAGATGAAAGCTGATCACTTTGACGTGAGCTTTCAAGTTTGCTGTATGATCATTCAGCTAAATGAACTAGATGAGTTTTGATCTATGTATTTGCGACGTATGTAAATCGATCAGAAAATCGAAAAACCGATCGATTTACTGCATTGCACAGATGTGTATGTGCGTAAAAGCTGAGTCGTGCTTTCGCAATGACTGTGTGAATGTCGTATATTAGTTGCAGCATGTGCGCAAAGACGTTGCTGTCGTTCTGTGTATATGAGCAAAGACTGTGTCGTGTCTTCGCAGTGTATGTATTTGCGACGCATGTAAATTGATCTGATAAAGCGAAAAATCGATCGATTTACTGCATCACGCAGACGTGTAGATGCGCAAAAGCTGAGTCGTGTCTTCATGTGTATGTGTGATGTATATGAGTTGCAGCGCATGCGCAAAGACGTTGCTGTCGTTCTGTGTATATGAGCAAAGACTGTATCGTGTCTTTGCAGTGTATGTGATTGCGATGCATGTAAATTGATCTGATAAAGCGAAAAATCGATCAATTTACTGCATCATGCAGACATGTAGATGTGCAAAAGCTGAATCATGTCTTCGCAGTATATGTGTGTTTATCATATATGAGTTCAACGTGTGAATAAAGCGCTGTTACTGCTCTGTATGTGATTGCGCTGCGTGTAAATTGATCCGAAAATGCGAAAAACTGATCAATTTACTGCATCACGTCTGTCTGTATGTGCGCAAAAGCTGAGTCGTGCCTTCGCAGTATATGTGTGTATGTTGTATATGAGCTCAACATGTGAGTAAAGCGCTGTTACTGCTTTGTGTGTGATTGCGCTGCGTGTAAATCGATCTGAAAATGCGAAAAATCGATCGATTTACTGCATCACGTCTGTCTGTATGTGCGCAAAAGCTGAGTCGTGTCTTCGCAATATATATGTGTATGTTGTATATGAATTGCAGTATGTATGCAAAGACGTTGCTGTTCTTCTGTGTATATGCAAGCTTCAACGCGTCAACGATCGCGTTGTTATTGTCTCACTTTTCGACTGTGTGTGAGCTCAACATGTGAGTAAAGCGCTATTACTACTTTATTAATGTTGATGAGATTATTCAGCTCTTCTGACAAGCATAGCTTGCAGAAGATTTGTAGTCAGCATCTTGTACAGATAAATCTCGTTATCAATCTCTTTTGTCTTTTTGTCTATTTGCTTTTTGATGAAGCTCATGATTGTTCTTTTTCTGATGTCGATTGTCAATCTTTTTCGTGTCGCGTCTTTGATCAATTGATTCACTGCTTCATTTTCGATGATGTTTTTGTGACTCAATACTTACTGTATGCAAATATGACATTGATTTTATTGCGGATTGATCAGGTTTTGTTGTATGTTATTGAATAACTTCAAGTTAACATTGCTCTTTGCTTTCAGTCTTTGCAGCATCATTTGACTGTCTGTGTACATTCAAATTTCGCTGTTTTCAGATGCTTCTTCGCTGCATATCGCGATTGCATCGTCGATAGCTTACAATTTCGCTTTCGTTATGATTATTTCGTTGATCATGCTTGTTGTCTTGCTGCATCTAACAGACTCGTGCGTGAATATCATTGCAGTTTCAATTTCTGTTTTGAGCTCTGCTACCTTTTTTTGAGTTTGCGATGCGTCAATGTACATCACTATGTTTTTCGTCTTTTTGACTATTGTTTTCAGTTTTCTATAGTGTGTATTTATCATTTCGCATGTTTCATCTCTTGCGAATTCGATTTGCATCTTTGTCAGATATTCAATTTTCTGACCTCATGATTTCTTGAAGTGAGAAATTTCGATTTCTTTTATTGAATTCAGTGTTGTTTGCACTTTGTTCAATATTCAATATATTTGCGTGAATTTGTCTTTGCACTTCTTGACCTTTCAAGATAAATTCGCCTTCATCTTGTTTCAGTTCAGATATTTCAATGCATTCAGATCTAGATTCAATTCAATAGAGTATTAAAATGAATACAAAATAAATGTTCTTTTTCTGATAAAGTGTTTTTTCAATAATTCAACTATTCAAATTGCATAGTTCTTGCACTTTTGATTTAATTGCATCTTCACTGACGAGATTTAAACTTCTATTTGCATAGCATCTATTGATGATGTTCAAAACACACTCATAATTTTTCGTAATGCAGCGTTTTGCAGTTTGCGAAGTTTGACTAAGTAGCTTTTTTGATTATTCCACCATATTTCGACGTCATAATTGCTAATAGACGTGATGCATGTCAGATATAACTGCTTTTCTGATTTGACATTTAGTTCTCACTCGCTATTCATTAATCTAAACAACGAGTGTAGCATTCTTGTGACTGTCGCGATTTTCGTTTGCACATGAACTTTGAAGTTAAGCTTTCAATTCAGTCAGACTTTTAGTCATCATACACATGTCTTTGATTTTATGATCGTGTTATTGAGTAGAATAATCATTTAATTGAATGTTGTCTTGTGACTTTCAAAGTGTATCAATTCAGATTTTGAGTCATAGAATTGCACTGCGTTGTTCTCAACTCATGTGAAAGCGATTTTTGCTGCGTTTTTCAGTATTTTCACATTCTTGTCAATATTTCTTCCCTCAATGTATAGCGTCACGTCGTCAATATAGCTGAGTGACTCTAAATTTTCAAACTTTGCGCGAATCTTTGAAAACAGATATCGAATATAAATTAGAAATAAAATGAGCGAGATAAATGAGTCTTGTGATATTTCTGTACTTATTTTCTTTGATTTCTGACGTTCATCGTCAAATGCTAAGTCAATAATTCGATTTTGTAAGAAACATTTTACTCAATTGATTAAATTGACTGATATTTTCAATCTAATCAATATTTTGATCAGCTGTTTCAACGCAACATGATCAAAGACTTCTTTGACATCTAGAAGTAGACAGATAAGCGTGTTTTCTCAACTTTTCGTCATTTACGCATCATGTACTAAATTTAGTACTGCGTCTATAGCTGATCTTTGTTTTCTACCTCTCATTTGATCAAAATTCAGCAGCTTATCGTTAATTTCAGCTGTGTAAGACAGTTGCACTGCTATTATTTTTTCTGCTACTTTGTCTAAACAATTTAGCAGCGTAATAATTCTGTATGTCTTTGAAATTGAATAATTCAACTTGTCTGATTTTTTTAGAATAATTCTTGTGTCTTCGCGTCATATCTTCGAATGATAGTCGTTTTTGATTAAATCTGAGTACATTAAATTGAAGATTTTCAATATAGTTTTGTACGCTCGCTGTATGATTATGAATGATATATCGTCTGATTTGAATGCTTTTCTGAGTGCTGAGAAGTTAATAGCGTGCTTGATTTCTTCTTCAATAACTCTTGATCACTGTATACTTTCATTCGATAGTAATTCTTCATTGATTTGAATTTTCAAAGATGATGAGTACATTGCTTTCAGAAATGTCTTGCACTTTTCATTGAATTCAATCTTCAATTCTTTTTGCAAGTTTTGTATTAGCAACGAGTTAGCCAACGTGCAAGCCAACCTGTTGGCAGGTCTTTACGCCGGTCAACTAGCGCGAACCTTCGAGAGCTGGAGTTGGATACATTCGGCTTGTAGAGCGTGTCGATACCTTGTACGAGATCCAACTTTAGCAAGGGAGCGGGATCTGACGCGAAAGGATCTGATCAAGTTTGCGTTCTGGACGTGTTCGCAATTAGAGAGCGATATTCTGGCGGAACTTGATCTACCTCGAAGCGGGATTCAGGACATGGAGCTCGAGTATCCGAAAGGCTTTTCTGAGTTGGCAGACTTTGAACATATTGATAATCAAGGCGTTAACGTTCCAGGAGCGGTTCAAAAGATGATGAGTTACTACTCGTTTCAGATCCACATCCGCAATAGCCTTAATAGTATGCAGAAAGATCTTCATCCCCCAGAAAATCATGAGTGCAAGACGGATTTCTTCAATATGCGCAATATTCATGATGAATCTCTTCAGAACTGGAGAAATGTGCTTCCACCTTGGTTACAGTGGAAAGATGATGATGAGCCATCTTCGTATATCAACGATGCTCGACTACGCGCAAAATACTACGGGGCACTTTATATAATTCACCGACCGTTCCTCCGTCACTTACTTGACAGTGAGATAATCACTCAAGGAACCGACTCACCTCAATCAGATGTTCTTAAAGGAGCTCTCAACAAGTCATTAGCGTACTTCGCTGACTCAAACGGCCAGGCTGAAATCCTTCATTCAGCTCAAATTTGCATCAAGGCCGCCATGCAAAGTACTGTGGCGTTTGACAATATTTTGAACCGTCAACGTCTGATTGTGACCAACATTTTTGGCACAGCTCATGCGTAAGTAGTCACTTCTGTTACCCCTCGAAGCATCTGCAATCAAACCAGTCCTTTTCAAACCCGTGATATTTGTCTTGTAATTAACACGACTGTGTGATTAGACAATTCGGCAACATCCTGGTTCTGGCTGCTACATACAAATCAAGCTTGCATTTCCTTGTCCCAGCTGAACAGCTCGAGCACTTATTCGACCGCACAATCAAATTTCTGCGCAGCCATCATCCCATTTCCAGTACACTCGCCCAAGACGCACTGATTCTCGAAAGCCTACGACAGGTTATCTTTGAACAGCCGAGCCTCTCTTTCTCATCCGCTGATTGAAAGTCCTACCAAGGTGTTCACACATCCCGTTCTTGATCCCATACAAATCTACCTCCATGGTCAATGTCCATACTCCAGCACTTCTACCAGTAGCGCGGCTATCCGCTGCTTGTGACCACTATATAAAGTAGTCATTGTTCGCGCAGCTTCTTGCAGGTAGTTTCATATAAATCAAAGGATGTAATAGGCTAAATGAAAGCAATACGTTTGTATATCTGATGGGTCAGAAGAACGGGGCGGTGGTCGGTCAACATCGTCTTCTTCCTCCATTTTTGCACCAAGTGCGGGGCGGTTAGTGGACCGCCGTCCACCCAGGAAGGTTTCCATCGTACGAGGTGTTGCTTGCGGGGCCTTCCGCGCCCTTGCTTCATGTCTCTCTCGTCGATGATCTCTCCTTCCCAACTCTGCTGCTCATAGACAATCATCCGAGATCGCTTGCATCTCCCTCCAGGCCGGTCGAGTGGGAAGAAGCGGGTTGAAGTTTTGAGATGTTGTACTTTAGAAGATGTCTGGTTGCTGCAGTCCGACTATACTTCCGAGAAGACTTCTCGCAAGCGGTAGACCAACATCTTTTGCCTCCGCCTCTTTCTCGTCCCACCAGTCTCCATCGGGCTTAGCGGCTGAGGGATCTCCGTCTGACGCGCCATTATCACGTGGAGGAGAGGTTTTTCGGGTACGACGTTCCTTCCCGTGGAAGGTTGAGCATCTGGGTCGACAGTCTGTAAGTGTCAAAGAGAAAAAATACCAATTGTACCAGCGCTGTTAGGAATCGATCCTAATATAATATAATTACCCAAAGGAACTAGTGTGTGAATTGTCGAATACTCTGGCTCCCATCCAGAGGTGAAAACACTTTTGTCTGTATCGATAAAGCCTTGGATGAACTTCATCAGCCTACATCGTTCGAAAGTTCAAAATGACCTACAGCGGCCTTGCCACTCTATACCGGTGTAGAGAGTGATGTACAACCAAGATATTAGGTACATCTGAGCCCCACGAGGAAAACCTGCTCATATGAGGTCAGGTCCGCTCGTTCTGGAATTATAGAATAAAATTCTGTTCATCCTTTCACATTTCTCCTTAGACCATTATCTAATTAATCTACAAATTGTCAGGACCGTGCCTAGGTGAGTCAACCAATGGAAGTCAGGGTTGAGTATGCTTGATCTTTAGAGGTAACTACAACTGAATATTAAGAATACAGAAGAAGGTATCAAAGGCAAGAAGAACACGCTCTATATAGTAGTTACCCAGGCCTGCGCTAGTCTCGATCGGGACGTGTTGAAACACAAGGAAGGTGTTGATCCGAAAGGTGTTTGCGGCACAAAGGTGACTGTTGGTAACTACCCGCATGTTGACCACCCGTAACACAAAGGAGTGTGTTTGCCTAGAAGGCAACAGAAGCTGGTGTAAGAGGTTCAATGAACCATAAAGCCCTAATCAATACGCAACCAACTCGCTTAAACTGGTTGTATATTGATTAGGGTTATTTGTCAGCCTTATAGGGTTGGTGCCTAGGTCCTGATACCGTTCGTAACACAAATAACCACATCTTCAAGCTGACCTTCATATAGCAAACAGACCAGCGCGGTCATAATCTCTGTGCAATTGCATTAACAATCCAGCTTTAGCCAGATCTCTCTATCACATACACGCAGCACGCAAAAAGCTCGCTGGACCAGTCGAGACCGCAGCAAAGCACACGAAGACCTCTGACTATGTTCTTGTCTCGCTCTGTAATCATCCTAGCCAGCTCACATCAAACCTCAGGCAAAACGCCCGCACTTTGACATAAATAACATCACCACAGATTCAAAGTGACCTGATTGACTTTATGTACGAAATTGACGACAACGGGTTCAGAAGGCTGAAGAAAGTTCTTCGCAAGGGTACGGCAGACCATATCGTGCAAACTGAAATAACTCAAATCTCAGATGTCGAACGTCGAACATCAGGCGAGCGATGCTGTGAATCCATCTCAAAGATGTTAACCTGGTATTCATCGCAGTTAGTTAATGTACATTGTAGTATAATTCTTAGATCAATCTACATACACAGTTTCTACATGCTCACCTACATGCTTACCTACCTTAGCGAAAATAGCTGGGATTGCTTTACCGTAACCACATCGTAGTGACACTGTAATGAAATTGATCGATAAACTTGATTTTTTGCGGCCCACAGACAGTTCTGCGATAGAGCAGGTGAATCGATTAACCCGTTATTAATAAATATACCGTTACGAGTAATCAATCGTTCATTCCTTATCACTGCTTTGACACCGTTATCGCAGATAACCGTAATTATAATCGCAGAGATAAAATATCTCGTTCCGTAATTTATTACATGTAGAATACAGAATGTCATGTAGAATGCACAGAATGTACTACATGTTGTACACACAGCGTACATGTGCACATGATGTCTACGTATGCGTAACGCTCTCGCGAGTAAATACATAGGGGTTAGACCAAGGGCTAGGACCAGGGGCTAGGCCGAAGGCCAGACCTGAGCTACCTTGGTACTCACTCTATGGCTTCGCCAAGGCATCGCTTAGGTCACGTCATACCTCCGGCTTAATATGTCATGAGTTATGCCGTGTCCGACTTGGCATGACTCGAGGGCTCCTTAATAATTAGCTCTACCACAAATATATCCCTTTGACCGCTGTTAGGATTCGGTTAATTTTTAAGGTTAACCTTAACCAGATTCGGTAAGGTTCCGTCAAAAAGGTTATTTTTTGTAAATAGAAACAATGTCAACAAAGCCCCCTATTGTTCTGACCCACCTCGATAATGCCTTCCTGCGACGTAGTACCTGATTCAACTGATTTAGGAACTGACCGTCTTAACCTGCGTCCTATCACTGTTGTAGGCGATCGATTTGAGCCTATTCAGATGCCTTCAAACGTCAGTTGGGTCAATATACCTACGCATACAACCGTCGATGTAGATCAGAAGAACACAAAGCCTCGTACGAGTTCTTGATTGAAATCAACATTATCAATGCCTACAAACTCTCTTTGCATTCAGATGTTTCAAAGAAGGCTAAATACACTGTTCATAGCGAGTTCAGAACGGCTCTGGCTACAGGTCTTATTCAGGCCTCCCAAAGGCAGTTTCTGAAGCGAAAAAGAACGTCAATTGGATCAGCAATTGAACGTCCAATGATACGTTTAAGATCATCAAATGATTCAAATCTGCTGAAGAAAGAGCTCTGAGAACTGCCGTGGATGCAAGGAGATAGACTTGACAGTCAGGTCTAGAAAACGACAAGTTCTCGGTGAAATTACACCAAATTTAGGTGGTAGCGAGCGGAGAAAGCGTTCTACCTTTGGCTGTGATATCTTTGATATCCCCCTATGTAGAAACGGTCCTTGTTGGGCTGCATATCACAATAGCATCTGAATAGCATCAATAAAATCAGTTCAGAGTGATATTCTATGGTTTCTATTGGTGAACTAAGCGAATACGCTAAAAGTGGCCTCCCGACAGCGGTTAAAGGGATACCCATTCTGTGCCTACTTAGAATATCACATTGCCGTACCACCCTTTAGGCCCTGTCTACCCCCCGGGTAGACCTGACCGTCACAGAATCGCTCGATTCTACATTTTAAAATTAAAAGAGCGTCGATATTTCTTGTAAATCTGAATTGTCAAGTGTATATCTTGACAATTTTAAATAGTATTTCATGGTTAAAAAATAATAACGATATCAAGAGAATTTCGTTTATTTCTCGTAAACCTTTATTTAATTAAATCGTAATGATATTAATATTTATAAAAAACAGTAATTTTAGTCAATTGTTAGCTGTAATCGACAGTATCTATCAGTATACAGTGACAGTACAAGCTACACTACCATTACCGAAGCGTTACAGTTAAAGCAAACCATAGATGTTCGCTAAGATACATGTTCACCACTCTACTCACCACTTCACATGCTCATCATCCTACTCGTCATCCTACTCGTCACTCTACTCGCTTACTATCCTACTCGTCACCTTACTCGCCCACCTACTCGCCCACCTACTCGCCCTACCAATTTCTCTACCAAACGCCCTATCAAACTCTCTATCAAACGCGTCGGTCGGGTGCATAAAACATGTCAAAAAGTGCTTCAAACAATGCTTTCTACATGCTCGCCACCCTACTCACCATCCTACTCACCACCCTACTCGTCACCCTACTTGCTCACCACCCTACTCACTATCATACATGCTCACCTACCTACTCGCCCACCTATTCGCCTACCTATTCGCCTACCTACTCGCCCACCCAAACGCTCTATCAAACTCTCTATCGAATTCTATATTGAATTCTCTATTAAAATTTCGATCGAATTCTCTATTGAACTCTTTATCAAACACTTTATTAAACTTTCTATTAAACGCTCTATCAAATTCAAATTACTAGGCATTGATCAAATAATTAGCCATATTTTCAACTTCACACTGTCACACATCATTGTTAAATCAATTATTAAATCAATTATTAAATCAATGAAATAAATATTGAATACATTATTATTCATTAAATAAATCGATTATTAATTATCTAAGTAGCTAGTTAGTAATCATCTATCTAGAAAATGTGAGACGGCGAGACCTCTTTACGTGGAACTGCGTGATTATTCTTTCTGAAAGATTTCAAAGATGTCAAATCAACTTCAGAAACACTTCTTTTCATGAATAATCTTTGCTTTTTTCTTTCTCTAACGTTGATGTTGATGTTAGTAGATTTATAATGCTTATAATGTTTATTTTATCATTGTGTAAATGTTTAAATTTCACGTTGCTGTCTCTTTTATAACAAGTCAACGTTGCTTGCAATTGTTATTGAATCAGCATTACTGCTGCTCATGCAATTCATTATTATTTATTCATTTACTCAGTTCTTACTTTTTTATTCATAATGCTCTTTTCAAAAATTTGTTTTGAAGCAATTTATATAATATATTTTATAATATATTTAATAATAAATGATTTGAAACATATCTTTAAATCTCATCAATAAATTCAGAGATTGAAAGAAATATATTCAATCTTTAGTATAGAAACATAATAAACATTTTAAAATTTCTTATAAAACATCATTTACTTGCAAGTAATCTAAAATATGCATCAATAAAATTTTCGTGATTTTTCATCATTTGCACATCATGTATCAGATTTAGTAGTCGTTACTATCCTGAGCGAGGTAACGCGACTACTTCGGTACCTGGGATATAAAGCAATTGCGTCAAGCATTTCCTATCAAAAAGAGTAATCTAGGCCCTTGCAGGCTAGATTTATACCATTTTCGTCTGGCATAAGCCGGTAATAGAAGGCGGTCTATTGCAGGTTTCGGGATAGAAATTGGGGGACCTCTACACTAGAGTTACTGCCTACGTGGAACGCTCTGGGTAAGAGGTTAAAGGGATATTTAAGTGGTGCCAAGTGGATTTTCTAGGAGCCCGGAGCCCGAAACTCGGAAAAACCCTCTATGGAAAGAAATATAAAGAGTCGCTTTATGCGCTCTTCCTCGCCCCGTTCCGCGAATAGTAATGCGGAACTCAGCAGAAGCAATAGCTCAGCGTCAGAACCCAAAACGCCGACGATAGAAATCAAAAGGTCAACGTTAGAGGTTGAAACAGATCTATGGGACGGACTTAGCATGAGTTCGCCAACAGGCAAACAACTGCAGAACGACATTGTCGATTTATTTCGCAGTCAACAAAAATCGCCCACACCAGCAAATAGAAAAACGCAATACATGTTTAGTTCACCCGATGCATTGATGCTAAATTCACATGCAAACGCGCATAACGACAAGAATACAACCAATCTGCGAAATGCGAATTCGCAGCAAAAAGAGCAAACACGAGCGATTGTGGAAGCCAAAGGAATGAAAAAGCGAAAAGCGATGGAAAGTCCGCAAAAAGAAGCTAGCACCGAAGTTAGTACTAGCAAGTGCTACGGTGCCACCTCTAAAGAGGTGCAGGTAAAGAGACTGCGCGAAAGAATTGAATTCGCAGTCAATCAGCTAAGACAAGCAATACCAGAACAGGAAGAGGCTATAAGTCATAGCTTAATCTACATTCGAAGAGCATGCGGCGAAAGCATAGAAAACCCGATTCAGGAGCAAATTGATCAACTTCAAAGTCAAACAAACAACAAACTGGAGACCATTCTACAATTGGTTCAACAAAATGCTGAAAACATCAAAAAGAGAATCAATGCAAAGCAAATGACAGAGAATTCGCAAACCTCGCAGAAGGCGCAGGTTTCGCAAACGTCGCAAGTCATGCAAAATTCGCAAAAACCAACGCAGAAGCTCACATATGCGCAAAAAGCAGCTCAAGTCACAGGCGCAAATGCAAATGCAAACACAAATGCAAATGCGAATGCAAATGCAGGCGAATGGAACCTGGTTACCAAGAAATCCTCGCCAAAATCACAAGAAATACCGTATCGCGAAAGAAGACTCATTGTCAATCCCAAAAATGAGAACTGGACTTTAAAGGCGATGGAAATGCGAGATTCGGTGAATAACGCATTGAAAAAGGCGAAAATCGATCTAATAGTCGCCACGGTAGCCAAA
>JAABUI010000444.1_pt1 | contig 32319 bp, 30 predicted proteins | sample 5559111 | NCBI WGS metagenome assembly JAABUI01 (sample SAMN10711870, study PRJNA513365) | rock metagenome | isolation source: Antarctica rocks | place: Antarctica: Victoria Land, Buttleship Promontory | reverse complement strand
CCCGGTGATCCTACAATAAATTGCTGATAGCACGAAGTCACCATCATGTCAATCGGAAATCCAACCGGACCTGAAGTTATCCGTACCAGTGTCGTCTGGGTTGTCGTCGCCACTTTCGCAGTCATTCTACGACTGCTTGCACGATGGCTGAGCAGAGCATCTCTTGCGGTTGATGACTTATTGATCGTCGTAGTACGGCATGATGGTAGTCGGCTATCTGGGTGAGTATTGCAACCATCAGACCCAGAATGCGCTGCGTCCCTCACGACTCGCAGCCGTCAAACACGCTGGACTGGGAAAGCCAATAGTCACGGTCTCGCCATCGCAAATCAATCAATTGCTCAAGGTGCACGAATATTGGTCTCTTGCCGTTCTGAGAGACATGCTGAAGGTTTTATCAGTTCATGATGGCTGGGATAATTACCTACACACTTACCATCACAATGGTGAAAATCTCGATCTTGTTGCTCTACCGCCGAATATTCTGCACACTAGAGTTCCGCCGTACGACCTCAGTTGTTGGCATCTTGTGTCTTGCTTGGTTCATTATCTCAGTTTCCATGGTCATTTTTCAATGCCATCCCGTCGAGGCGGCCTTCGACCCTCATCTTCTATTCACAGATCATTGCATAGACCTTCAAGCTTTCTATTGGGGCACTGCGGGTGCAAACGTAGTCCTGGACGTTATCCTGTGGGTTTTGCCGGTGCAAATGGTCTAGAGGTTACAGATGTCCAGACAACAGAAGCTTGCACTTTCGGGTGTCTTCACGTTAGGTAGTGTGTGAGTTCCCTGTATTCATGAGGCTCTGCGATTCCAACCTAATTCTCTACAGTGTATGCCTTGCTGGAATTATGCGTACGATCAAGATCAGTAACTTGAGGCACGCGGACATAACATGTAAGAGGAATTGCTATTTCTTTTTCTCAGACCACTGATGCTGTTCAGTGAGTTACACGGCGGAATATACCTGGACCGAAGTTGAGCCCGCATTTGCAATCCTCTGTGCCTGTGTGGTGACCTTGCGACCGCTCTTCGCCAATATCAACCTGAATCTCTCCAAGCTTTCAAGTCTCTTCAGCCGATCGAGCAGCCAGCGATCGAATAGCAAAGACTCGGAAATGTTGTGGCCTGCTTCTCAGCACAAGAACGGCCAGATCTACCTCCGTCTTAACGAAGAAGCGAAAAATACTGTGCACGTTGTTGACGCGGCGCTACAAGACGAAGATCCGAATTTCCTTTCCCCAAGGCGGGCGACTGAAGGGTCAGTCTCGAGGACTCGGCCTAATTTCTTGCACAGCAACAATCTTTCATCTGAGAGTCATAACGCCTCTAAGTTATGATATGCAATGGAGAAACGGCCTGCAGCGTGCAGCGGTGAGACGGGGAATACTGCTCCTCAATCGAATACATGATGGCCAAGCGAGCAGACGTTGACCGGGACATCGCAGGCTAATGTAGCTAATGCAGCCAGCATGAAAGTCCTCGCGATACTCGAGCTTCTCGAAATGGGTTTTTGGTCCCTGGCGATTGAGTCTTTTTGGCGATTTTCCTCTCAAGTCCGCGCTGCCCAAGAACAGAGGCGGCACAATGGCGGACTACGGGCGATTTCCCCAAAGACTGACATCTCTCTTCAGGCAAACCCCCCAATTTCACATGCTGCCAAGGAAATGGAACGTCAACGTTCTTCTAGGATATGAGATGACTTCCAAGGAGGCTGATTTCAATATCCGAGGTCCTCACGGTTTGGAGATTGCATTTTCATACCACGTAAAATGATTGGAGCATCCCTTGATATGTATTCAAGTGTAAGATCTGTCTAGTCTTTCCAATATGTATATTTCTTAAACGAGTGTGGGTATGTGTAAAACGCTAGCAGAAGAAGAATATTCAACCCCCTAAAATAACGCGGGCCAGCCCTGCGGGCCACACGTATGAGAAGTCATGTACTCATCACACCACCTCCTTCAAATCCTTCACATGCGCCCTCGCCTTTGCCAGGTGCCTCTTGAGGTGATGGCCATGAGCCCTGGGCAACAATGACGGTGCTCCCACTTTCGTGTCCTCTGCCATGGACCGCTTAGCCTTGGATGCCTGGTTGTTTCCATGTCCCTGTCTCGCCGGCGCCGCGCATCCCTGTTCCGCGGTTCCGATGCAGCATGAAACGTTCGGCGTGCCAGTATCACCGTCGTTGGCGATGTTGTCGTTGGGAAAGGTCTCAATCCGTCAGTGTTTGTTTGAGATATATGATGGGACTTGTACTTACATAGGCAGCGCCTTGGCAGGGCAAAAACCATTCACTCGCGGGCCCGTTTGCTATCCCTTGCATGGGGTTCAAGCAAACATTGTGGTCGCCAACCGCGTTTGCGCAGTCGCCACTGACGGCCCAGAGGTCGATGTTGCAGCCTGTGACGGGTGCATCCCCTACGGAGCAGGTGATTGGAACCGAGTAGCCATCGACGTAGCTCACATCGATATCGTTAGCGCCCGTGGTGCTCCCTTCGATCTTGCTATCGGCCGAGTTGATCGTGCTGCCAACGTATATTCTTCCAGCCCAGCCCGTGGGATATACCACCTGTGTCTTTGTCCCCAGAGGTGCGCCTTGCGGCGCGCCAATGGCACTGGGAGATCCTGCGTTATTCAGATACGAGATGGACAGAGGACTTGGCCAATTGTTGGTGATGTCTATGGTCATAACGCCTCCAGCAGCGTCGGCGACCGCTGCCACTGCTGTAGTGACCTGAGCAGCTTGAACCGTAGCCGTTGGTTGGGTATTGGCTTCCGCTGATTCCGATGAGAGTGCCGAAGGGACCATGGCCACGGCTGTGTGAGAAATGGCAGTCGCCGGACGCTGTTCGGGTTGGTAGCTTTGCGCGGTGCTCGTCAGACCAAAAGAGATAGGAGCTGAATTGGATGGTTGAGATGCAGGCGTAGGCGCCGGTGTATTGCTTGATGCTTGTGGCGTAGGGCCTGGAATATACGGTATTTCCACGCCAGAAGACATGTAATATTGCACTGGCTGGACGCTGTAAGATGCCGTGGCTTGTTTAAGCTCGACAAGGGCGACGAGCAAAGCCCACGCCTGGTAAGTGGTCTTCATGTTGGCAAGCATCTTCTTTGAAGATGCGATTCGAAGTTTGCAAGGAATACTAAGCGTCAAGCTTAGTGGTATCAGAGGCGACGAAAAAGCCAAACGATTGCTAAAGGAGCGTGACGACGTTGACAAACGTCAAAAGTAAGGAGCGTGGTTGAAGGGGCGGCGTCACCTACGAAGTGCGATGGTTCAAAGAAAGAATCGAAGAAGCTGTAGCAGGAGGAAGTAGAAAGGAAGTATATGGATAAGGAGATTAGGCTATACTGGCACAGCAAGCACTGGCTGCCAATGACCAGAGGCAGCATTCAGGCCATCTTTTTGTCGCCTGTTTCATGTGGGCCATGTTGTGTTAGAGTACATCCCTCCACCACATCTGGCACTAAGGGCGCATAAAGCACGTTGTCAGCGCCGCTGTCAGATCCAGCTTTGACAGAGGCTGCCAGCATAATCTCGGTGCTCCATCGGACGCCCATGCATCCTCCAACGAGCGAAAATTCTTCATAACAACAGGAAAGGTAAAGACATTCGCCGGGATGTAGAGGAGATAAACTCATCGAAGCAGTAGACGGTGGAGATGAGATGACTCATTCCATGGACCCATCGGGTAGGAAGTCTGAGGCTTTCTGAGGGAAGCAAACTTAGCATAGGGAGGGATCTCACTGTCTTTGATCCCTCGCTGCGCTGTGTGATGCCACTGGTCGACGGGGAGAAGTTAGTTGTCACCTTCATTTCTGACGATCTGATGGACACAAGGTGTACTCGATCTCTGATATGTCACTGGTTGCCTTCCTGATGCGGGCGCAATCTCCGAATCCAGCCCATCAGATGGAGGGTGGTGGGTGGTGGATGGTGGATGTTGAGATGTTTCATTGGAACTGGACCAATCAACCGGCCAAAGGGCGGGATCCCTCAGCCAAGAATCCAAGACGGCGCATCGCGCCGGGAAAAGGGGCCAGCCACTTTCATCTTCTTTCTCCGTGCCTCTGGTGAAGACTAGCAAGGTCGGCTCGTTGTTGTGTATCGATCGTCCAACAGTTGGAGGAAACTTCAAGGCTGACCCTTGGATCTGGAGGTCAGGATGGAGGGGTCTGGTGGGCTTGTCGTAGCCGACTGATATTGCAAAGGCACTTCAGCAATGGGTACGCGCCCAAGCCGCCCTGCTCTAGAGGTATGAAAGGCGATGAACCTCTACAGACCAAATGCAAGAACAAGAAGAGCATACACTGACGCTCGTTTAAGGCTGTGTTTGCACAGAGACTCTCTTCGCTTGCTAGGAAATTACTTGGAAACCCCGTCTCTTGATCAGGCGTTCACCGAAAGTCTTTGGCTTGCAACCTTCCTCATCGCCCATCATGAGACTATTGACAGAATCTTCTGTCTACTCTACACTTGGACTTTCCAGTTCTCCTTTCAAGTGCTCCCTGACCCTCATCAACGCCTTTCCCAACTTGTTCTCCCCCCACCTCTCTTCATTACCCTGCGCATGTTCGCTGTCAAACCCGATGCCCCAAACTTTGTCATTAGGACTAGTCTCCACGATCTCTCGGTCCCCGGTCCCTAACAGTATTCCTTTCAGACGCTCATCTTGTGAAAACTTCAACAGGTTTGCCCTCTCCACCACCCCATCGCAATTGGCATCCCACACCCCCTGATCAAAATTACTGACCTGCCTGCCGAGAGCCTTCGCCTCTCCAGGTCCTTCGCTGGCTAGGATCTTCTCGGCAATGGTATCATCGCCCATGAGAAGGGCCTTGAAATACATCATGTATTGTTCGGAAGTGTGGAAGGAGAGCGGTTTGCCCGTCTTTTCGTCCTCCGAATCAAGATCATTGAATGCTGAGGGGTACCACTGTTGGAGGCATACTTCAGGCTGTTCGCCCTCGTAGCCGAAGAAGAAGACGTGTTTGTCTGTCACCAACGGTGGAAGCTCTTGGGCGTGCTGGAGTTCGGATGGGAGATCGGGCTTTTTGTCACCCACCCAGCGCGGTCCTTCTGGCATGATGCTGTAGAGGATTTTCTGAGTTGTAGACGATGGTATGTCAAATTTGATCACGAAATAAAGCAGATTTTGGCGCACAATCAACATTTTCTCGACGCCATATCGGACTTGGGGATGTGCGGGGAAAGGACCACCGACACCTATCCTGAGTACAGAATGCCTTACTAGGGTAGATAAATTCAAGGCCAAATCCTATCGAGCTGAGACGCATTCATCTCTAGTGACTTCAACTACAAGACAGCCGTTCGCCAATGCTGATGTTTTTACATCTAAGAAATGTGAATCCATTTGCAGCCTGGTGGTGCCTGCAACTGCCTAAACAGCGCAACAGTATGACACAACGCATAAAATCGTAGCAAATCTTGCAAATATGTGCGCAACTTACCCTGCAACTCGATGCACATGAACTTCCGAAACTCATCCTCAGGTATCGAATCTGGAAAAAGCACCGTCCGTCTTTGATTTTCATTGCTCGATGAGCCATGTCATCGACCTTCACAGAGGCACAACTCTTCGGAGGAGCAATGACAGCTCTCATCCCTTCTCGGTTCGCTGATGTCAGGTACGTCCTCTAAGCTGGCTTTACGCTCTCTTTTGACCGCTCGACTTTCGTATGAAAAAATATAGAAAGAAACAAGTATATGTCAGCCACCTTTCAGATACTCCGCAATATTCGCTGCAGATATGTGGTCACAAGATAGAGGCTAAAGAAGGCATGGTCTCCTTTTCTGCCATCTGCGATCTCAAAATTCCTCAGGTTGACATCGTTATTCGGTCCCAGCGACTGATCATCTTGCAGTACCATTCGACAAGTCCCGGACAATCAAGAAGTATATCTAGACGCCGACGGCTTCACCTCATTGACTTTTGACATTACTGAGCGCGTCTGCCACCTATCAACAGACAAAGAAGCTCTGGAGTACCATTTCACCGACATAGTAGCAGAGGAAGACAGAAAAGAGATCCTCTCGGTCGATGAAGCCGTGAGACTTCCGCATCTCCAGTAAGCCTTCCCCCGGTTTTCAATGTTTCGAAATCATGGTAATTTTTGTCGCCCTTACCCTTGTGTCTCTTACAATCTAATATAATCAACCCCTACACAGATCCAGTACACCAATCCTCTCCCTCATCGCCAAAGTTACACCTCCCACCAACCCTAACCCTAGACCCCTGACGCCCACCCATACCACCATGTACGTTACACTCATCCGGCTTCTCGAGCAAGCCGCCGACATAGTGATCACCTTGAACGTACCCACCATCCCAGAGTCGCCGGGGACTCGGAATGAAGCGATGATGCGGGAAATGGTCTCCAAATTGGGCGCGAGCTTTGAGATTAAAGACTGGAATCTATTCAATGGAAAGTAGGCCAGGGATGGAAAGCGTCGAAGTAGCGGAGTTGAAGACTCGGTGGATCACTGATGGGGCATACGAAAATAGAGAGTAGTATGCATGACTTGACTAAATGGATGCCCAAGACTTGATTGGACCAAACGGGTCAATCCAGTGACATAGCCTCCGAACGATGCACAACAATCAGAAATGGCTTACCACTTTCAAGCCTCCAGATTCAAGAAATCCAGTTTTCTCGCCACCTGATCAAGATCCGCACCTTCAATCACTCGCACCTCTGCGATCGACTCGGATTTCTCCTCAGCATCCCTCACCGCAGCAGCATCTTTCTTACACTCTTTAAATTCCCTGCCCAAAATCGCCATGATTTCTCCAAATCCCATACCCGGATTCTCCATCCGCACTCTCTCATGCTCTCTCTTCACAAAGTTCTGATACTCGCTCCTCTTTCCCTCTCCCTCGCCCCTCCTCGGTACAGGCTGCACCTGCACCAATTTTGCCTTACAGCTCCCACACGAATGCTTCGTCGGATCAATGCTCTTACTGTGGCGCTTATATTCAAGGCCACAGCTCTCTGATGAGCAGACCCATATGTACTTGTAAGCTATTTCGTAAGCATGTTTGGTCGTGACGTTGATATTGCGATGCTTAAAGGCACGAGTGGCTTTAGCCGCCCAGGTTTTGAATGATGCGCCGTGCGGGTTATCTTTGATGCCGGAGATCATAAAATTGGCTAGGTGGCAATATTCGTGTGCTATCACGTTCGTGAGGCGGTCTTGAGATTTTTCAGCGACTGTGTGGAAGCCTTTGAAGCTGAGGGAGATTCTTCCTACCTTCATCGTCAATGACCTTTTCCGCCAATTCAATCGAAGCGTGATGCCGATGCGTTGCGGTCGACAGAGTCCCATCTTCATTCTTCGATCTGATAGCCTCTCTCCTCCAATTTGCTCGCCCGGCCGTGGAGGAAAGCTTCTTACTCCAAATTATCTTGATCCCTCCAGTCGATTCCGCCAGTGCCGAGACTTGACCCTCTCCAACAACTTGGTCCACTTCAGCCAGAAAGAACGAAGCTAGGTCATGCTTCGTCTCCTCAAATGCTTTCCTTCGTTCGATGGCCTTCTTGTCTCTCTTCGCCGGGCTCCTATTCGTGCTTTTACGAGGCGATTCTGAAGGTGAAAGCTCATCTTCATCCTCATCCAAAGAATAAAGTCCATTCTTGCGCGGAGATCTCAAGGGTTTTCTGGGCGAATATTGCTCGTTCCAGTCATTTACCACGTCTACACACCAGAAAGCGTCGATGCTTGGCCGATGAGGCGAAGGTGGGATACGGTGTCGCTTGGAAGGAGACTGCAATTTGGATTTCGAAGGGTTCGATGGGGGTGTGATTGGCTTCGAGTCATCTTTAGACTTGTGTGGGGACTTGGATCTTGGTGGGGAGCTTTGTAATAATCAGCAAAAGTTTCATAACTCTATCGAGGTGCAAAAAACCGTACAATCTCAATTTTGAGAATGGTTCGTCTAGACCAGAGTACACTCTGTCTGATTCAGACAGTCTAGGAGGAGTTCTGAATCTTGGAGGGGACTCCGCGCACATCATTTTCAGCGTCTTTTCCTTGCTTGGCGATGTCAATTCGATCGGACCGGTGTCTTCTTTCCCTTCAAAGGGTGTGACTTTATGACTGCATGAATCCTTCTTCGATGGTTTATCCCCAGTCTTCTTTGTAAACGATTTGCCGTCCTTTGATTTCTGTGATCGAGAAGGGAAAACGTCCACATCGCTTGCGGAATCAGGCACAATGAATCCAGAAAGGTCGGTAAACGTATCATCGCTTTCAGATGACGATAAACTGACATCTGATAACCTTGGCGCAAATTTGCTGTAATCCACTTGAGTCTTTGCTTTTCTTTTTGGACTAGATCTGATGAGACTTTCTCCCAAGTAGACCTTCCCCTCAGTTTCAATGAAATTTTTCGCGATAGGAAGAGAAAGAGAGTTGACTTGCGTGGCTTTCAAAAGTCCCAAAGGGCGTTGATTGCTGAATCGATTTGCATCAAATGGCAGTCTTGAAAGACCTTGTGAAAAAACATCTCCGTTGCTTACTCCGGCATTCCCGTCATTGCAGTATTTCTTCCGTGGCGATGTCTTACTTTCATCTTGTTTCGTGACTGGCTTTTTGATGGGGCTGGTGGTAGCTTTTGTAGAAGATCGAAGGATGGTAGAGAGCTCTGGCAAGTCATCATCGCTGTCGAACATTTGATTCAACCTTGCCATCTTCACCTAATCTTTTACGCGCTTGGCTCTTTCGCTATGGACTACTTTGTAGTTGGTAGAGGTTCCTGCCGAGCCTGGTTAGCGAAGTAAATACAGGTCTCCTAGGGCGACGCTAAATACGCCCAACAACCCAAGTGCTAGCACTCTTCGTGTATATCGATTTGTCCTTATCAATTTTACGTTTGAATCACTGTCTGCTTCGACTGATAGACAAAGCTAGGGCACAATTTCACGAAAGACTAAAACTGCATGGCTCTTCTATTCATACACGGTGACTTGGTCTAACCCATCACAACGTGGGTAAAGAAAGGCTAGGCAAATCAACGCTGCCACAATGCGCACGCTACCTCATCATCGTTTGAATTTCGTTTTAGTCCCCAATCATGTACTCCGTGGAAATCCTCGCATCATTGCCCGATCCACAACTCAAAATGTAAGGAATTCACAGCAAGACCATCCCAGCACCGACCAGCGCCGCACTTGTAACGTAAGCAGCAAGTTTGAGTACTCCAAGGTCGAATTCAGGGATGCCAAGAACGCTGGCGGCGCCCTTGCTCGAGGAGGAGCTGCCGGAGCCAGAGCCAGTACCAGAGCCAGAGCTACCAGTAGCAGTGGGCGCGTTTGTGATGGAACCAGTCCCTGCTGCGCCAGCCTGACTGTTCACTGCTTTACAGCTTGATGCGGGCTTGGGGTTGACCTTTGATGCAGCGCCCTTGAAGTCACACGGAGAGTTGTTTCCAGTGTTCGTTGCCGTTTGATTGAGATAATATTGGTTGAAAGCCCAGGAGAGTCTGTCAATGTCGTTGCACATCGAATACGTACCATATTTGCCCGTAGTCCCATTTCCAAGGATCCCAGGACAATTGCTTCCATGTGCGGGATCACATATATATTGAAACTGATCTTGGATTTGTTGAGAGCTAAGACTAGACTTTGCGATGCAGGTCAAATTCGATACCATGCAGCTGCAGACTGCCTGATTTGGAGTTGGAGGCAATGCAGTCGCGGCTTGCCATGTGCTCGTAGTCGGGCAAGCCTGAGGGTTGTTGCTTGGAGAGTAAGAATTGAAACTCGGTCCAGTCGGAGTCGCCTTAGCCATTCGGGAGGAGAGATTGTTATAGTCTTTCAACGTTGTGGCTTTGTTGTCACTGCCGACGCTGACAAGCCCTGCTTAATCTGAGCATCTATAGCTTCTGACAGCGTGACACAGAACTTACCATAGTCATTGTCTTCCTGGAAATACATATAGACAATACCACCGGACCACACAGACGTCATGTTTCCAAAAAGAGCCTCTACTTCTTCAAACGTACGGGGCTCTACTTTGTTGCAACCATATTCGGCGAAGAACGCAGGGACATTGTATGAAGAGAACTCCTGGGTACGAGCCTCGTAAGATGAGAGTTGGTAGGTGGATTGACCACACCATGAATAAATATTATAGCCCCAGAAGTCAATGCTGGCTTCCGAGGGGCCGCAGTTGAAATAATCGGCCAACTCAGTTCGAGTCTCGTCATCGTCCGAAGCATAGCCCACACCTATTGGTCGGTACTTTTTCTGAACAATATATGCTTTCATATCACGAACGGCTGCTTTAACGAAGGCGCTTGCGGCGGTATTATTGGGAGCATTGGAGACTTCGTTGCCCGCGAAAAAGCCTAGAGTGTTGGTGTAGTTCGCCAGAGAGTCAATAACGGCCGCATAGCGGTTGTAGAGTTGCTGATTCCACTCAGGGCTGTCTCGATTGATAGAGGTTGCCGGCTCGCCGAGATCTGAAATGACGTATATGCCAGCTTTCGCAAGCATGTCCATACACTGCGAATGATCTTTCGTGGGATCAATGGCATAGGTACGGATGGTGTTCGTCTGTAGCCCTTGTAGAAGTGGAATGTCGCGAGCGCAACTTGTGGGATCGGCCAAGGGATCAGTGTATTTAGTGCTACCACTAGTCAAGATCTTCGTCCCATTGCCACCGAAGTCCTCTGCTGCATGTCAGACACTTTGGTTTTGCGAGGGGACGGACAGGCTGACGTTGGTAGGCTACGCCTTTGATAAAGCTGAAACGAGGTGTGGTCAGTGACCGAGCCAACAGTTTCCTGTTCGTACAGCTCACAACTCGGTGCCATTGGTCTTGTAGAAGAATTTCGAGCCCTAGGCCGTTGGGATAACATCAGCCGCTTGCTTGCCAGGTATCAATCAAGAGAATGTTAGGCACCTTGATGACAATTGGGTCCAGTTGGGCAACTGCTGAAGCCGCAAGCCAGGTCGCAGCAGCAACGGTCGAGGCAGCTCCGAGGCCCTTCATGTTTGCTGGAGACGGATTTGACTGACAGGGCCAGAAGGGGGAATAACGAAGAGTAGAAGGATATGAAGTTGATGCGACGTGTGCTGTGTTACCGCCCCAAACGGGATCGGAGCAGGAGATGTTTCAGGTCCTAGGCGGGCGCGACTGAACGAAAGTCTTCCGTAGCCGGGAATGAGGCGCCGGTGAGGCCGCAAGTGGTAACAAGGAGAAACAAAGAGTGTGGGCGAGAGTGAAGTGACGAAGTTGAAAGGGACAGAGTTGAGGGATGGACGAGAGGGAGGAGAAAGAAACAGGGCTTGGCAGATATGTCAGACATCGCCGGTGCTGTGCTACGGTGGTGGGTGGTGGGGTTGGGGCGGGAAAGCCGCGCAATCTCAGCGGTGGCAACGAGGCAGGGCTGATGATCACGTGACGCTCTCGATGGACGGTCGGCAGTGTTGTCCCTCTCTGCCGGGAGTCTGCCCCTGGTTCGTGGCAGCTCTCACGCGTCGTCCTGTCGACGAGACGCCTCAATTGCGCAACAACGTGGGATCGGGAAATTCGAGCGAGAGAACAGTAGATGCTACATGATCTTGTCTGATACTGACCACCCTTGCCTCGTTCGAAGCATTCACTTGGCTGCTTTGTTCTGTCCGCACCGGATGCAGAAGCTCAAGATTCTTGATCTTCCAGGGGTGAAAAGGCAAGAACGCTGCTTTCGCGTGGGTGGCCATACGTGTTTTATTACCGGAGCCGGTGTAATGTTTCGTTCTATTTGGAGGCTCCATGCCCCTGATCCTCCAACTTTTTCCCACCATCATCACCGCCCATGATCCCTGTACCTCCCTGGGATGGCCCGGATGGTTGGGCGACCCGAAGCCCAGTTCCAACGCTCTAACTGCTTGTAGAGAGCTTGCCACCAAACCCGCCTATTTTTATCCCGCACCGCTGAACCTGGACGCTGCAGACGACTATCGGATTGACATGGCCACTCGTCGATCTGGACGCCTTGGTAGCACGGTGGTCGAACAAGGCATGACAAGTTTCCCTCGAGGGAGCATGCGCTTGAAGACAGTTCAGCATCTGTCATCCTGATCGCAAATTGGATGTCGCTTCCTCGGCCATTCCTTCTGTTGGAGGACAGCCTCGTCGTAAGAATACCTAGCACGTATCATAGACCCTTTGTTCCCATGTGAAGCCGCAGCTCTGTAGACATAGCACTGCAGTTGGTGTCTCAAATCCTGCCATGACATCTGTACGCAAAAGCAGAGGCTCTAGAGCATATGTACTTCCCAACCAAGTGTGCTGGCCAGATACGAGGTAACGGCGGTGGTAAAATTCCGTATCATACGTATTATACCAGGCAAGATAACGGTTGCATCGGTAACGCTGCTGGCCAATCAGGCTCGCGCTAGTACGCTACGCTGGTCCCTTTCGGATTAGCGGCTGGCCAGGGGCTCGCTCTCCCTATTTTCTCAGCAAAGCCCCCTTCCAAGTCTCTTTGTATGCCCTCATCGTCTCTCTTTACACCTCAATACCTCAATCGATCTGCCCGTCCTTGCTGGCGATATCTGTCGCTCGCTCGGGGTTGTTGCAGATAGCAGCGTCCAGTGTTTTCCGTCGACTGGCCGGCGTGGAAGGCACAGCCAACAGCCAAGACCGTGGTAGTGCAGAGCAACTGCGCAGTCAACAATCTGCCTGTCTCTCCGCCTTCACTCTTTTTGTCAACACCACGCCCATCTACCACCGTCATCCATCCCCAATCATTTTAGCGGAGGGCGACAAGCAATCTGAGATTGTCACCATAATAATCACGGATAGTTGTGGCGAGGGTCCGACTTTTCATTCGCTTCTTGTACTGAGTTTCACTTTCACCACACACTCGTACGCGACAGCAATCGAACTCGTGTCGATTAACGTATAATCAACCTCTCTCGTCTGCATAACGTTCAAAGCTGATGGGGATCATCTAAAGTGAGTCTGATCTGATGCCTCATGATCCCTCGGGATTGGTCGATGACTTACACAAGGTAGGAAGATCTCCTCAAGCGCTTAATAATTATCAACCATGTCGGCCCATCCGCAAGGTCACTACGATGATGGCTATGGCCATCAGCCTCAAGCTACCGACTCGTACTATCAGGACGAGCACAATCAAGGGTACTACGACCAAGGACATGACTACCAACATGGCGGCCAAGGCCATGGACAAGAGCATGGACACCAGGAGCATGGAAACGGCGGCTATTACGACGAGTCCGGTTATTACAACGCCGATGCGAGCAACCCATACCAGCAGGACGGTGGTTACTACGAGGGTCATCAACAGCATGGCTATCAAGATGAGTACTACAATGATCAGTACTACGACCAGGGGACCCCAGCTGCTGGTCAGCAACCCCAGTATGGACAAGGCGGTTATGGGTTCGTGGTGCCCCCTAAGAGATGAAAATCTTGTCCACATGCTGACTATCTGCAGAGCAAAACCCAAACGCCGGGGTCACGACTCCGAAGAAGACTCGGAGACGTTCAGTGACTTTACCATGAGATCCGATATGGCTCGAGCTGCGGAGATGGACTATTACGGCCGTGGCGATGAGCGATACAATAGCTACAACGATGGCCAAGCGGGAGGTCGTGGCATTCGACCACCTTCGTCTCAGATCTCGTATGGTGGAAATCGGTCGTCTGGTGCATCAACTCCCATCTATGGTATGGACTATGGCAATGTGCTGCCTGCCGGCCAGAGATCTCGAGAGCCTTATCCAGCCTGGACGTCAGATGCACAGATCCCTGTCTCCAAGGAGGAGGTAGAGGACATCTTCATGGATTTAACATCCAAATTCGGCTTTCAACGAGACAGCATGAGAAACATGTATGATCATTTCATGACTCTCCTTGACTCACGAGCATCTCGCATGACGCCGAATCAAGCTTTACTGTCTCTCCATGCCGACTACATTGGCGGAGAGAATTCCAACTATCGTCGTTGGTACTTTGCGGCCCATCTGGATCTCGACGATGCCGTTGGATTTGCCAATATGAAGCTCGGGAAGGCTAACCGAAGAACTCGTAAAGCACGTAAAGCTGCAAAGAAGGCAGCCAACGCAGATCCCCAGAACGAAGACCAGGCTCTCGAGAACCTTGAAGGCGACAATAGTCTCGAGGCCGCCGAATTTCGCTGGAAAACCCGCATGAACAAGATGTCACAGCACGACCGTGTCCGACAGGTGGCCTTGTATCTGCTTTGCTGGGGAGAGGCCAACCAGGTCCGATTCATGCCGGAATGTCTGTGCTTCGTCTACAAGTGCGCTCTTGATTATCTATCAACGCCTGAGTGCCAGAACAGGGTCGAGCCCATTGAAGAATGCACCTATCTCAACAATGTGATCACGCCACTATATCAGTACTGCCGGGACCAAGGGTATCAAATTCAGGATGGTAAGTTCGTCAGGCGAGAGAAAGACCATAGCAGTATCATTGGCTATGATGACATCAATCAGCTTTTCTGGTATCCTGAGGGTATTGAGAGAATCGTCATGGAAGATAAGACCAGAATTGTCGACTTTCCAGCCGGAGAACGATACAACAAGCTCAACCAAGTGGTTTGGAAGAAGGTTTTCTTCAAGACTTACAAGGAGACAAGATCTTGGGGCCATTTGATCGTCAATTTCAACCGCATTTGGATCATCCATTTGAGTGCTTTTTGGTTCTACACAAGCCACAATTCGCCAACCTTCTACACCAAGCATTACCAACAGCAACTCGACAATCATCCGCACCGTGCAGCACATTGGTCTGCCGTGGCCCTCGGAGGTACTCTTGCATCCTTTATCATGATCCTTGCGTCCGTCATTGAATGGGCCTACGTTCCTCGTAAATGGGCAGGCGCGCAGCATCTCACCAAGCGCCTATTCTTCCTCATAGGTGTATTTGTCCTCAACATTGCGCCCAGTGTATACATCTTCGGTGTCAAAGAGACCGGCGTCATTGCCAACGTTCTCGGTATAGTCCAATTCTTCGTTGCATTGGCAACTTTCTTCTTCTTTGCCATTATGCCACTAGGGGGTATATTTGGTAGCTATATGAAGAAGAATTCCCGGCAGTACGTGGCCAGTCAGACATTCACAGCGAGCTTCCCAAAGCTCAAAGGCAACGACATGTGGATGTCCTATGGCCTCTGGGTCCTGGTGTTTGCTGCCAAACTCACGGAATCCTATTTCTTCCTGACTCTTTCGTTCCGAGATCCAATCCGTATACTGTCCGAGATGAAGATCACCAGGTGCGCAGGAGACAAGATCGTCGGAAGCATCTTGTGCAAACAGCAACCAAGGATTTTGCTGGGCCTTATGTTCATGACGGACATTTGCCTCTTCTTCCTTGACACGTACCTTTGGTATATCATCCTGAATTGCGTATTCTCGGTGGCTCGATCTTTCTACCTTGGTGTATCAATTTGGACTCCTTGGAGAAATATCTTCTCTCGATTGCCGAAGCGTATCTACTCAAAAATCCTTGCCACCACTGACATGGAGATCAAGTACAAGCCAAAAGTGCTGATTTCCCAGATCTGGAACGCTATTGTCATTTCTATGTACCGGGAGCATCTTCTGGCCATCGACCACGTCCAAAAGCTGCTGTACCACCAGGTGCCCTCGGAACAAGAGGGCAAAAGGACCCTTCGTGCGCCGACCTTCTTCGTTTCTCAAGAGGACCACTCGTTCAAGACCGAGTTCTTCCCAACCCTGAGCGAAGCAGAGCGTCGTATTTCGTTCTTTGCTCAATCTCTTTCTACGCCAATCCCCGAGCCTTTGCCCGTTGACAATATGCCAACTTTCACCGTACTGATCCCCCATTACGGAGAGAAGATCCTTCTTTCTTTACGTGAGATTATTCGTGAGGATGAGCCATATTCGCGAGTTACTCTCTTAGAATATCTCAAGCAGCTGCATCCGCATGAATGGGACTGCTTCGTGAAGGATACAAAAATCCTTGCTGATGAGACGTCGCAATTCAACGGGGACTATGAGAAGAACGAAAAGGACACCGCAAAGAGCAAGATCGACGATCTTCCATTCTATTGCATTGGATTCAAATCGGCCGCCCCAGAATATACACTGCGGACCAGGATTTGGGCGTCTTTGCGCTCTCAGACCCTCTATCGGACCATATCTGGCTTCATGAACTACAGTCGAGCTATCAAGCTTCTCTATCGTGTCGAGAACCCAGAGGTCGTGCAGATGTTTGGTGGCAACTCTGACAAGCTAGAACGCGAGCTTGAGCGGATGGCTCGTCGCAAATTTAAGATCATTGTCTCCATGCAACGATATGCCAAGTTCAACAAGGAAGAGCGCGAAAACACGGAATTCTTGTTGAGAGCTTATCCAGACTTGCAAATCGCTTATCTCGACGAGGAACCTCCTGCCACGGAAGTAGACGAGCCCCGACTCTACTCTGCTTTGATTGATGGCCATTCGGAACTCATGGATAATGGAATGCGGCGTCCCAAATTCCGAGTACAACTCTCAGGTAATCCAATTCTTGGAGACGGCAAATCCGACAATCAAAATCACGCTCTCATCTTCTACCGTGGTGAATACATTCAGCTCATCGATGCTAACCAGGACAATTATCTCGAAGAATGTCTAAAGATTCGTAGTGTTCTCGCAGAATTTGAAGAAATGACAACAGACAATGTATCTCCATATGCGCCTGGGACCCAAACCAACAAGATAGCTCCTGTTGCTATCCTAGGAGCCCGCGAGTATATCTTTTCCGAAAATATTGGTATCCTGGGAGATGTTGCTGCTGGCAAGGAACAAACTTTTGGCACTCTTTTCTCTCGAACACTTGCGCAAATTGGCGGCAAGCTCCATTACGGTCACCCGGATTTCCTCAACGGTATCTTCATGAGCACCCGCGGCGGTGTTTCCAAGGCTCAGAAAGGTCTGCATTTGAACGAAGATATTTACGCTGGCATGAACGCCTTACTCCGCGGTGGACGGATAAAGCACTGCGAGTACTATCAATGCGGGAAGGGTCGTGATCTCGGCTTTGGATCCATCTTGAACTTCACAACTAAGATCGGTACTGGAATGGGCGAGCAGATGCTTTCTCGTGAATATTACTACCTAGGCACGCAGCTTCCCCTGGATCGTTTCCTCTCCTTCTACTACGCGCATCCTGGTTTCCACATTAACAATCTGTTCATCATCGCGTCAATCCAGATGTTCATGATCTGTCTGATCAACATCGGAGCCCTGCGCCACGAGACAATTATCTGCCGATACGATCGTAATAAGCCTGTCACTGATCCTTTGAAGCCTACTGGTTGCGCCAACCTTGTCCCCATTCTGGACTGGGTATATCGTTGCGTTGTATCCATCTTTATTGTGTTCTTCATCTCGTTCGTGCCTTTGATTGTACAGGAGCTTACCGAACGAGGGTTCTGGCGCGCGGCCACTCGATTGGCGAAACATTTCTCCTCATTCTCGCCTTTGTTCGAGGTATTTGTCAACCAGATTTACGCCAACTCCCTTAGTCAGGATCTTTCCTACGGTGGTGCCCGCTACATTGGCACTGGTCGTGGGTTTGCAACGGCTCGTATTCCGTTCGGTGTCCTCTACTCTAGGTTTGCAGGCCCCTCGATCTATCTGGGTGCTCGGCTACTGATGATGTTGCTGTTTGCAACGTTGACAATTTGGGGAACCGAGCTTGTATACTTTTGGGTGTCACTGTTGGCTTTCTGTGTCTGCCCTTTCCTCTTTAACCCTCACCAGTTCTCCTGGAACGATTTCTTCATTGATTACCGTGATTTCCTGAGATGGCTGTCTCGTGGCAACTCAAGGTCTCACGCCTCGTCCTGGATCGCCTTTTGCCGACTCTCGCGAACTCGTATCACTGGGTACAAACGTAAAGCTCTCGGAGAACCGTCGTCTAAGCTTTCTGGCGATGCCCCACGTGCTCATTTCACAAACATATTTGTGGCGGAATTGGTCAGTCCACTGCTACTCGTGGCCGTCACATTGATTCCGTATCTCTTCATCAACGCACAAACCGGTGTTAGAAAGCCCACAGCTACAAACTCTCTTGTGCGAGTCGCCGCCGTTGCATTCGCGCCAATCGCCATCAATGCTGGAGTCCTAGCTGGATTATTTGGCATGGCATGCTGTATGGGGCCCCTCCTCAGTATGTGTTGCAAGAAGTTTGGCTCTGTTCTCGCAGCGATCGCCCATGGTATCTCCGTCATACTGATGCTCGCGTTCTTCGAGGTCATGTTCTTCCTCGAAGGATGGATGTTCGCCAAGGCGTTGCTGGGCATGATCTCCGTGGTAGCATTGCAGAGATTTATCTTGAAGTTGATCATCTCCCTTGCCCTTACCCGTGAGTTCAAGGCAGATTCGTCAAATATTGCATGGTGGACCGGCAAATGGTACAACATGGGCTGGCATTCATTGTCACAGCCGGGCAGGGAGTATCTTTGCAAGATCACGGAGCTTAGCTTCTTCGCGACCGACTTCATCCTCGGGCATATTCTCCTCTTTTTCATGCTTCCTGTCATTGCCATCCCCTATATCGACAAAATACATTCGGTCATGCTGTTCTGGCTCCGGCCAAGGTAAGCCCCCTCACTATGTAAAACTGAAGTACATATCTAACATCCTCATAGCCGACAAATTCGTCCTCCTATCTACTCCCTCAAGCAGTCGAAGTTACGCAAGCGAAGGGTCATTCGATTCGCGATACTTTACTTCTTCATGTTCATCATATTCCTGGCCTTGATCATCGGACCGATCGTTGCCGGCAAGTTTATGAAGATTAAGACCTCATTGATCCCCCTGGACCTGATGCAACCCACGGGTCTCAATAACAATGACACCAGCAATGCTGCGACTGGATCTGCATTGAATGGTCTCGGAGCACATGGCACTGGTGCTGCTGCTGCCACAGGAGGTTCGTCAGCTTCGTCAACAGGCTGAACCTGACCGCGAAGCTCATGGAGCATGACTGGGCAAGCGCTCGAATTGTACAAATAATTCTCTCTGGGCCAATGGCTCATCTGCTTGACCAGGAGACCTTAATGATAGCATACAACGGCATCGTGTGACTCTACGTCTGGGCAGTGGGGCGCATGGGATAGACGTTGTCACTCGTTTGGTGCTTCAGCACATGGATTTACTTCTTTAGGAAACGAGTAGCTTTACGTGTGATTGAGGAGAGGGAAGAAGAGCTTCACAAGTAATGAGCGTACTATAGTTCACGTCGGCTGGCATTGCAAATCATCTAGGGACTTCGCGGGTGTTGTGATGAACAGAGTAGACGATAATCCCATAAAATTAGATCTTTCGTCTTCCTACGTACCGGTTCAATAAAGTAGTCAGTCGAGCGAAAACTGCCCCCAAATTTTATGTCAATGTCTCGTGAGACATTCCCCAGGCCGTTCTGGGCGCCCGTGATTTGACTCAATTGTTTACATTAGATGGATGGGTCGTGAAGCTAGTCCTGGTTAGCCTGTTTTGTAGAATAAGCTTCAAAAAATTCGCGATTCGGAGGTATTTGGTCAGCAGTCCTCAATTTATTTCGCCCTCCACATGGCATTATGGACCTGCATGACACACAGAGCTGGTTGAATGACATCTTGAGGGAAGTGTCTGCCCAGTTTCAGAGAGTCCCTGGGTCTGCAATCTTCTTGCGATATGTCAAATCGAGCTACCAGAATGACCCAGTCCGGTCTGCCGTGGAGCTCTTCCTCGTCCTGTTCGCGATCAGATACCTCTTATCACCTACATACTCAACCCAGAAGAAATCATACGTGACCTTATCTGACGAGGTCTGCTGTCTCTGGTCATTGCAACAAGCAATTGCTGACTTTGGACCAAGGAGATAGATGAGCTCGTGGATGATTGGACACCTGAGCCTCTCGTTGCCCCTCAGACGTCTTTCGAGGAGGCAGAGAATGAGAAGCGCCCTGTCATTGTGGGGTATGTTTAGGATGAGGCTCGTCTTTGTCCAAGGTGAGTGAGGCTGATGGTGCCTCAGACCCACAGGACCGAAGTCAAAGCTTTCAAACGGCCGGACCGTCACCAATCTTGCCTCCTACAATTTCTACAATCTCGTTGGGAATGAAACGCTCAAGGAAAAGGCGATACAAACACTCCGCACTTACGGCGTCGGTCCCTGCAGCCCTCCAAATTTCTATGGCACTCAAGATGTTCACATTAGGACCGAAGCAGACATAGCAGTACACCTCGGGGTTCCCGCATGTATACTGTACGCGCAAGCACTCTCTACAATCTCAAGTGTTATACCCGCATTCTCGAAGAGAGGAGATATAATTGTGGCGGATAAGGCAGTCAATTATGCCATACGGAAAGGCATTCAAATCTCGAGAAGTTCTGTCCGATGGTACGAGCACAATGATCTAGAGGATATGCAAAGGGTGCTGGAGCGGGTGGTGAGAGAACAATCGAAAAAGCCTTTGACCCGAAGATTCATTATTACGGAAGGGCTGTTCGAAAACGTTGGGGATATGGTGGATTTGCCAAAGATTGTATGATGTCAACATCTACATCAATTTGGAATTGGCTCACATTTTGATTACAGATCGATCTCAAGCTCAAGTATAAATTTCGCTTGATCTTAGACGAGACGTGGTCCTTTGGTGTGCTGGGACGGACCGGCAGAGGCATCACTGAGCATCAAAACGTTGATGCAGCTGAAATTGACATGATTGTTGGATCATTGGCCGGTCCCCTGTGTGCAGGTGGAGGCTTCTGTGCAGGCTCACACGAGATTGTCGAGCACCAACGTATTTCAGCGTCGGCTTATACGTTCTCCGCTGCTCTTCCAGCAATGCTTGCCACAACTGCAAGCGAGGTCCTTTTCATGATACAATCAACTCCTGATATGCTGACTCCTGTGCGTGAAAACATCAAAACCATGTGGGCACAGCTGGATCCTAGGAGTGACTGGGTGCATTGCACCAGCTCTCCAGAGAATCCGATCATGATTCTAGTACTGAAGCCGGAAATTGTCGCTAATAAGAAGCTCAGTCCGGCGGATCAGGAGCAGCTGTTGCAAGACGTTGTTGATGAGGTATGTCTATTGATGGACCGAGTTCTGTCTACTTATGGCGGCAACAATGCTAACTTGAAGGAAGACATTGGCAAATGGCGTCTTGACCACCAGGCTGAAGAGGATGCCTCGAGCGATCAACGCGACCAGCAAAGACGTCGGATGGGAGCTTCAGCCGGCACTGAAAGTCTGCGTGACCTCTGGGCTGTCGAGAAAAGAGATCGAGAGAGCCGGGGTTGTCATTCGGCATAGCATCACAAAAATCATGACCAGAAGGCGATAACGAGCTTACAATAGTCAGTCTTAATGTCTAATCGGAAACATTGTACTATATTGTATTCAAGACAGCCATGCTTCTCCCGGTTCTTTGAGCTCATGATGATGGGTTCGACCATGAGGAATGTTACATACTCGGGTTTCATCTCGATGACTCCGCGCCGTAGACAGGACTTTCCCCTGTTCTCAAGGCGCTTTTGGCATTTCCGTCCCATCGATAATGGACAAATCAGCACCGTCTGGTTTCTGGATGATGGATCTCATCCCAAGCGCCTTGCCGTTGCCGCGTTTCGAGGATCATCAAATCTACCCTACAACCACTCCTCTGCAAGACATCCAAAGCCGGCGAAAGACGATGGCGTCCTTCGCTCCGTCGCTGACGCTGGCGATTAGTCTGCATGATGCACACATGCGACATGGTCGATTGCTGGCAATTTCGGCCGTTGAGCAATGCGACTCAAAGCGCTTGGAGCTCGTAATGGCTTTGAAGGCTGAATGAGCTTGACTTGGACAGCGTTCTTGTCTTTACGCTGACTGCTGCCGAGATTGATCCCTTCGTCACTCTCACTCCGTCGCGACGATATTGCGAGTGTGAGTGGGAAAGCGGCCGCATTCTTGCACGCGCGAGGGGCGGCATTTGAGGAAGATTACCACCACTGCGAGGAGGGTGAAACGAGAACCTTTTTTGCCCCCCTCCAGAATCCTCCATCTGTCCTCCTCTCCTCGACTATCCTCTCTTTTGTCTCAACCCTAGTCTTTGATGTGTACATAATGCGAATAGTAGCAGGGTGAAGGTGTTGCAGACTCGCGCGATGCTCACCCACATTTGTTGCTGATAAAACCAAAGGACATAGTACTGTGTTTTCATAATGTCCACTCTCTAGACTCAGCGCACGCGGAAGCACATCGCATCGAGCTTTCTTTCCTATTCCGTCGCTATTGTTCATTCCTTTTCGGGTCAAAGAAAAACCATCACGCTCTTTGATCTTTGACCAGTGATGCTCCCGACGGATTCTGCGATCGCACCTTGATTGGTCGACTTGGACTTGGAGGACAACGCTCTCGGACTGTATGTGCTCTTTGTCCACATGCCAGATCAGCTCACATCCACGAGCGAGTCTGCATGCAATCGGTTGTGGTCCTCTGCTAATAAGGCAAAAGTTGACAGTTTGAGGTACTATACACGTATAACCCAAAAACAAGGCCAAGTGCCGCTCTACGCTCTTTCGGAAACCACAACGAGTTTGATTCGAGATGAAGACTGGACTCTTCTCTATAGCAGGCGTGGCATTGCTCCAATTTACTATAGCACAACCCCATGGTATGAGTCTCCCAACAACCCCCAAGCGTGGACCAAGGAAGCTGATGCGTAAGGAACAGAACCGTTCTGGAGGCGTCTTTCACATCGTCACCATGCAAAGCGCGCAGAAGGATCTTGTGCAGCTGATGCAGCCGTCGTCACAAATACCGCCACAGCCACAGGAACTGTAACGTACGAATTTGAAGACGTAATAGTATATGTGGATGATTCAAACAGGCCAGTGTCTACCACGACGATATATTGGAATTTGGTATCGTCAACTCCGGCTCCAGCTCTTTCCGCATCGCCGGCAACGTCTCCTCCTGCACCAGCACCTTCTCCTTCCTCCCATTCTGCACCACCACCGCCGCCAACATCGTCTTCGCCTGCACCAGCTCCAGTTCAAGCACTAGCGAAAGTAGCCGAACCAGGAGCTGGACCGGCTCCACACCCTTCTCCGCCAAAGATAGCGTCGCCACCTGTGCCAGCCAAATCGAGTTCCGCTCCACCACCACCTCCCAGCAATGACGGAGGAGGTGCATCGACTGGACCAGGGTTTGGATCAGCGATCTCGTACACGCCATATAACTCCGACAATTCTTGCAAATCTACGGATCAAGTCGCCAAAGACCTGCAATCAGTCAACAGCTACGAAGTTATCAGGCTATATGGTACTGATTGCAACCAGGTGGCTAACGTCATTGCGGCCACCAAAGGCAAGACGAAGTTGTTCCTAGGTATCTTTGATATCAATTCCATACAGAGTGAGGTTCAAAAGATTTCTTCTGCCACCAATGGAAACTGGGGCCTTGTGAATACAGTCAGTGTAGGCAATGAGCTCGTCAATAGTGGGAAAGCCTCCGCTGGGCAGGTCACGGCCGCAATTGGGAGCGCTCGTTCCGCTCTGAAGGCTGCTGGTTACAACGGACCAGTTGTTACCGTTGACACTATGATCGCGATGAAAAACAACCCAACACTTTGCACAGCCTCCGACTTCTGTGCAATCAACTGCCATGCTTTTTTCGACGGTAACGTTTTGGCCGAAGGTGCCGGTGACTTTGTCAAGGATTGGGCTCAGCAGGTATCGAAAGCCGCAGGAGGGAAACCCGTTGTTGTGACGGAGAGTGGATGGCCGACACAGGGTGGATCTAACAACAAAGCCGTTGCTTCTCAGGAGGCTCACTCTGCGGCCATATCAAGCCTCAAGGCTGCCTTTGGAGGGGGTACAAATCTCATTCTGTACGGGATGTATAATGAGGGTTGGAAGAAGGATAGCGCTACGACTCACGGGTGAGTACACCAGTACTTCATCGAAGGTCAAATCTTGACCCTCGCATCACTCCTATGCCCCTGAAACTATGGGAACCAAATCAAATAAAGTCTTGCTGACTCGGGATTTTACCACAGGTGCGAGAAATATTGGGGCATATATGGAGATGCCCCGGCGTAAGGAAGGGAAGTTTCCCCAGGTATAGGCCATTCGTTAGCTTTGGCTTCCATGAGTCTGGGAGAGGTACCCCGATGTCAGTATCCGTCCTTTTAGAGAATTGGGTTTGCATGGGTACGATGGAAACAAGTGTAATTGTGACGAGCGAAGACCTATGACAGCGGTGGCGGTTTCTGTATGAACTGATATCCATGTTTGCGCTTTTCGTTTTCAGGTCATCATTTCGATTTATTGGTACATACGTGGAAGTTTCATGACTATGCATGGGTAGTAGCCTAATGTAATTACTATTCGCTCCCAATCAAAATGCTCCCGATCTTCCTACGAGTATGGCTGGATCTCCGATCATGAAGAAAGGTGGGTGCAAGGTCCCAAACGATGTAACAGGACGGCTTAGTAGCTATTAATGGGGACTGGGAATGGTTCAAGTTCTCTCGTTTCCTTATTCAAGCCAGCCAATGGTACCGGTACAGACAGATTGTCAGCCCTTTTGATGTACATGGTAAGTAATGGTACCCCAAGCAGACCCCAAATTACGCTTCTCCTTCAACTTCAAACGGACTCTTCGGCATTTCCATTGCCTTCCGGACTCCATCGTTACTTGATGCCAAGCCACCTCCACCGCCGCCGTCTCCCACCCCTTGGATATCAGGCCCTTCAGCGTCGTGCTTTACGTCTTTGCTTTCATCGGCAGCCCGACTCGGCGTCTTGACTCCCGGCTTTGATTTCTGCGCCGCCACCTCCACGACGCTGAGACTGCTTTCCATAGCGCTCGGCATACTTACACTGAGCAGCCTCTGCTTCATCTTCGTCGGGCTCCCTGGACTATCCCCTTCTTGCTTCAACCAGCCTACCCTTCCGCAGCGACCGACTAGGCGTTTGGTGGTTTCGTCCACGGCGCCGAAATGATAGTTACCGTCTTCAACCATCATTGCTAAGAGGCGGACTAGCTCAGTTTGCTTGTAATGTGGTGGATGCTTCAATTGGGTGTGTGCGAGTAATGGGTAGAGGACGCGGAGATAGGTGTGTCGTAATGCCGTTGAAGAAGGTGGAAGATCAAGTAGGTTGCGGAGGATGATGTCGAGGAGGACATGGAGATCATTGGTGTAGAAATATTCGTAGGTCGATGGTGTGGTGAAGAGGAGGTATAGGAGTTTGAGTATGAGTAATTGCAGCGATGTTTCGCTTTCGCGATTGAGGAGGAGGATGATGTTTTCGCCAAAGGTCTTGTAGGAGGATCCGTGGGTAGAGAGAATCTTGATTACCTTATTGGTTAGAGAGGAGACAGACGCGGTGATTTGGCTCGGAGAGGGATCATGTGCTGAGACCATGTATTGTTCGTTTAGGATGAGCTGTATAATTGATCAGCGAGACACTCGTGACTACCCAAAGGAGGAGGAGGAGGACATACCAGGACTCGTATTACTGGGTAATGATACGGGTCATTTACGTCGTCCGAAAGCCCCTCGATGATTTGAAACATGTATGCAATGAATCCGTCTTCAATCAATACTGTCTTCCATGAGCATCTCCTCCCCAAGTGTCTTTAGATTTGACTTCTCACTTAAATCCTCCATGCGTAATCTCTGTATTCGTGACATTTCATAGAGCACCTCTAAGAGAGTCCTGTGCAACCCAGCATCGTCATCCACCCTCTCCTGGATTAATTCCAGCAATCGCGGGAACACGCCCTCTTCATTCATCATTTCAAATGTAATCTCATTGTGCCGGCCGTCGAACAGAAGGAAGGATATTATTATGTGTAAGGTATCTGGGGATTCTTCCTGTGACCATCTCAGTACCCATGGGCGGTGGTGCGCTGTGCATCAGGCAAGAGGATATCGTACCTGCAGCACGCTGCAGACAATCTGCTGACGCACATACTCTTTGTGTGCGGCGAAGAGGGAGGATTCGAGGAGCCGGTATGAGCAGCGCGCGATGTCATATTCCGTTTGTATGTATTCACCTTTGGAAGTCTCCGTCAGTCCTCCAGGTTGCCTCAATGTCAGTGCAGTGGGACGAGGCGGACCCTTGTAGTTGGTAGTAAATGTCAGATACGACCTTAACGCGTTGTCGATAAGTTCGTGAGACTGGCATTGCACCGAGACTATCTCTTGGAGTTCTGTGGTCCGTCACCGTCAGTCTCATTTGTGCTGGCGGGGTGGTGGAGGCATCTGGCTTACACACCATCCCAGAACTGCTGCTCGTTGTCTAAGCTGTAGGCGACCTCGAATTCCATTGCTTAGGAGCAAGTTGAGCATTGTCGGCAGTTGAGGCAAGGAGGTGCTGTTTAGTCTAGGGATTGGGAGGGAGAGGGGTCATGGTTTCACAAGCTCGATAAAGTCATTTCTAGTGCGGGAAAGATTCAGTCTGATGGTACAGAGTAGAGGAACGCCTATGAACTGAACAAACGCTCTCCTATAGTCGGCGGGAATGTTTCCATATTTCCCATGCTGCTTGTGCGGTATACAAGAAATAATACGTTTCATGTTTAGATCTTCATGAAAGGACGAAGCCTGCAATGCCTTGCCCCAGACCTAATCCAACGACTCCAATGCAATAATTTCTCCTCGGAAATTCCCGAGCAGATCAATAATGTTACAAGGTACCGATAACGCCATCACTCATGTAGGTCTCTTGAATGGATGTGCCTCCGTGTTCCTGCTTGATGTTAGCCATGTTTGAAGATGTCAAAAGCAGGACTATACTCACAGCACATAATCATCCAGACTGACCAAGCTAGGCTCGCTGAACAACAGGTAGAAATACTTCAGCGTCTCCGCCAGCCAAAATGACTCCATTTCATCCATCAGTGTTGGGTTTTCACTCGTGACATCTCCTATGGCCGAACCGCCGTAGGTAGCAGCCGTATGCTTCTCAATCGCTTTAAACATCTCCCAGCCTTTTTCGCGCCAGTACACATCGCCAGTGGCACGATACATGATGAATACAGACTCAATGGCTTCCGGCCTATCGAATAATTAGATTGCAAGTTGCAAATTACCGATGGTGGGGACATCATTACCTGAGCAGGTATCGGGATCCCGTTACTTTGGTCATTCCTGGTGGCAGTCTCTCATCCTTTATCTTCGCTTTCACAAATTCCTCGTGCGTGGGTAACGGTGGGGGAGTATACGCAGGAGCTTGTGGTGCAGGGTGTAAAGCGTCACTAGTCCCGTTTGGCTGCTTCAACAGAGGTACGTCGCCGTCTTGTTTAGCTGGACTCTGTTCAGATATCGTCTTGTTGGCCGCTAGTCTACTATTCGATCCAGTAGCTGGTACAGCGACAGTATCCTTTACTGACATAGCTGAGTCAGCAGCAGCTGGCGTGTTGTCGATGTCCCCAAGCTGTCTTTTCGCTCGGGGTTTTATGGGAGCAGCTCCACCTCCAGAGGGGGGAGATACTGGCTGTTCGGCAGTGGCACCTCCCACTGGTAGAGAAGCAGGGTGCTCGGCACTCTGCTCAGGGAGCGGGGCAGGCTCTCCTGGTGCACCATCTGGTGATTTGATCATGTTGTTATTGGCTCCGAGGGGATCAGACGCTACAGTCTTGACCTCCGGCGACTGTTGCGGTGCTTGTTCGACCTTTGGTTGGGCGGATAGATTCCCGGTTTCTATACTCTCAGCTTCTCCCGGTTGAATGTCGAGTTTTTCGGAAGTCTGAACCACTTGAGAAGGATCTGCCTGAGGCGCTGTTCCCTCGCTTCCCTTGATGGTATTTTCCTTATTAGCTTCCAGAAGACTCTGCTGCTGTGCAAGTCTATTCTGCTCTCGCAAGTGTCCGAAAGGGTCTAGCTTTTCATGATACAGAGTCTCGTTCCACGGGCAATTGACCGGGTCAGGGCACTGAAGGGCCAGGTACCCATCAGGCATGATTCCCGTTATCGTTGCTTCGTAGGCCCAGACACAACCATCGGTAAGCTCCTTGGCAATTTTCATATCGCCCTCCCGGCCAAAGATTTTGGCACCTACTGCATACATGCCCCCTGCAAAACATCCGAGATGACTTCCTTCTGGTCTAAAGTCCAGCCCTTCAGCTCTGTCCGAGATTCTGACCAAACCAGGGTGCAAGATTCGTCGTTTCTCATCAGGGATCATGGTACGGTACAAAAGGTCTTTGGTTATGACATCAGCGGACATTTCGTAAATACTTCGGTACTTGTCTTCTAGGCCTCCAAGGAGCATGTACTCCTTCGGCAGGTACTCGTAGGTAGAATCAGCCTGACCTCCGATACCAAATTCTTCACTCGAAGTGTATGGTGGTGACGCTAGCCCTTGAGCCTCGCACTCTGGCGTGTTCGAGGCTGTGGCATGGAAAGCACTACCATTTCCATCGTCAATGTCTCGTTTCCCCAGGGCTCCCTTCGAATTCTTAGCTGGAGCATCCTCTGGAGCGGCAGCCGGGGCGCCAGCCAGAGCTGCTTTAGATGGAGCTTCAGCAGTCTGGATAGACGGATCGGCTGGGACGCCTGCTGGCTTCTGTGAGGGGTCTTTAATGATCTCACCATTTTGGTCGTGACTTGGGACCCCTTTGTTTAAACCGTCATCGAAAACATTTTTCGAAGTCTCACCATTGGGTACCCTTGGACTCTGAGCGACTTCATTATCGTGTATGCCAAGTGGCTTAGAATTACCAGCCCCATTCATGGCAGAATGATCATAAACGGTCTGGGGCGATACGTCCGGCTTCTTGCAACCAGAAGCGTCGACTTTCATGGGCCACAGACCTGGCATTCGAGTATTGTTCTGCCAGTCCTCGAACTCATTAGTGATTCTAGCGATGGCATCGTAATACTTGGCCTCCTTTGTTATTTGGGCGAGTCTCGTGAACTCCACTGACAAGGAGCCCAGTTCAGCTAGTACGACTCTTGTCTTTGCTCTATGGGGCTGTGAGGCGAAAGTGGGCTTCCACAGGTAGAAGGTCATGGGCATACGGTTTGGTGTGTCGAATGCGCCCATAAGAATGTCCGCAAGCTCCACAGCTTTGTCCAAGAGAATTCTATGCGCACCGTCACTAATGTCATAAGCGGCGACCAGTCCCCCAAGATACCGAATGACCGTCTCAAAAAGTGGTATATCATTCCTAGGACTTGTGGTGAAGTCTATTTCCTTGACTGCCTCTACTGCCTCTTCGAACTCATCTTTAAGGCCCATCATGAACAACGTGTCCAAAGAATCGACCAAAGTGGCGCCCCACGCACAAAACGGATTGCGAAACTTGCCAGATACAGGAGACAGCTCGTCCTGCAGCCACGCCTTCTTTTTATAGCCGTTCCATGAGAACATGAATGTCTTCTTTATCATGTCGCGTTTCTCCTCTCTAGCTGTCTTGGCCTCTGCAGATTCGGCTGCAAATTCATGCTGAATCTTGGGAATCGCTTTTGGCTTGCCCGTGGGTAGCTGTATCAAATTCTCAGTAGGAACTGGGAAATGCTCTGGCATCTGACTCCAATGGATTTTTGGGATGCCCGTCTCGGCGATGATCTCCAATCTGCCACCCCCTCCGTCAATGATAGGGTCCGCTGGACCAGTATCGGGCTTGCTGGTCTTATTGGAAGGTTTGGAGACAGATTCAGCAGCCGGCGCATGCTTCTCTGCTGGTGTCGCCTTGGGATTGACAGCATCTTCATCTTTGATCGTAGCTTTGGCAGTTTGGGTCTCTGTAGCATCTACCTCCGGTTTCTTGACAATGGCCGGAGCCTGACTCTGCGTTGCACCCTTAGACTCCACTTGGCTCTGTATTGCACTCTCAGAGTCAACTAGACTAGCTTTAGCTATTGGGGGATTGAGGTCCTTGGGCTCCGGATCATCCTTGACATCTGGCTTCGTTGCTGGTGGAGGGACCGAAGACTCGACCTTTTGCCCAAAGTTCTTCAACCCTTCGACGCTTGCTGCACCCGCGCTTTCGAATGCGCCTAGGCTTGTGAAATGGTACAAAGCTCCAATGGCAATGATTGAAAAGATAAGGAACACTCTGTACCGCCGTATTCGAAACATCTTAGAGGCGGAGGCTGGTCTCGTGCCTCTTGGAGGCACGGCGACAGATGGTGTGTATGATAGCACGAGGTTTCCAGGGCGGGCAACTACGTCTACCTCATGCAGACGGTCCACATTGTCCCTGCCAATTGGAAAGGAACTCGTGGTTGACTAGAGTTGGAAGGCCAGTTGTTGGGCAAAGGGACAGAGGTTAGCTGATTACTCCTTTTTCCCTTGGATTCGCTACCATGGCTCTGGTGGCTCTTGGCCTTCCGCCAGAAGCGGATCGCCAGGAAGGTCGAATGCGCACATGCAATGCAACCTTATCACCGGAATTTGCCTTGAATCGAGACTTGTGATAGCGATGACAGCTGCGCTCGAACCTTGTCGATTACACAGGTGGAGCTTCGCGGACCTTCTTGGGCAAGACAATGTTTACGAACAGCCGATTCCGGGAATCCTTCCGTTCTACAACGAAATCAAATCCTTGACATTAGCACGTACTAGGGCCGTACAAGCAGTCTCGAGATCTAGATTTGCTCAGATGTTCTAAGGGGTATCCATTTGTGAGAAACAAGATAGTGGCTGATATACAGTCTAAACCCCAGACGCTGATGCTTTTATGAGGATGAAGTAATGAACCCGTAATGGGCAGACAGCAGGCGCTTTGATCATGATATTTCCATAGCTTTTACTCAACTCTCCCCTTCCCCTGGCCCAGGACCTTGTTGTCTTCCCTGTAGGCAGTCAGTCTCTAGTCTTGGCACCCGGTGCGCAATCGCCTTACCATTTGTCTAGCTTTCAGAAGTTCATCACACAGAAGCAAATTTGACGCTATGCCAGAGCTCGATGCGATGCAATTCCTCAATACCCGGTAGGAATCATACACCCCTTCCTGTATCGGGTCCATTGGCTCCCCGGTAACCAGATTAAGCCCAACGATATTACCCTCAACTTGCTCATCTTGGAGTGCAGCCACTATAGTATGACATCAGCAAGCCGCCATGACACTGGTACTGACGGACCTACAGCTGTCTTGTATGTCGTGACCAGAGTTTGCAGCCAGTGTTTTCGGTATCACCAATAGGGCATCGGCGAAAGCCGACACTCCATATTTCGCTTTACCCCTTACCTGCTTCCGAAATGCCTCACTGGAGAGGTGTGCAGCGCAGGATATCTGGAAAGCCCCGGCACCAGGCACCACGCTCTTGTCTATGATCATGTTGTAGACACTTCGTAGACCGTCACGGACAGCATCAGTAATCTGCATGATGGTGTGTGCATTTGGGCCTTTGATCAGAAGTGTAACCGATTTTGGGTCCTTCACATCTTCCTGTAGGCATCCCACTCAGCATTCTCAATCTCAGAACCGAGCGAATAGAAACCTACGATGAATGTGTATTTCTCCTCTCCCAACTGATGTTCGTAAACAAGACCGGCCCAGCCAAGAACGTCAGGGGTTAGATCATCGACGCTATTCATTGCAGTCCCACCACACACCAGCTGTAGTCTCTCCATGTTCCTCCTCTTCGCTCGTCGAAGAGCGAAGATCCCGTTTTTTACCAGAACGTCAAGACTTAGCGGGTCGATTCCTTTTTGGTTGATGACAACAAAACCCTTCTTTGGATCATTACCACAAACCTCCTTCTTAAGTTCAACAATCTTGCGAAGCTTATCGTCTACGAATCTCCTCTCACTCTCAACAAGCTTCTCACGTTGATCGGCGCTCGAGTAGTAGAAGCCAGAATTTACTTCTGATTTCTCGTACTCCAGACTGACGTTCAGCGTAAGGATGAATGCATTTTCTACACGCTTCGGCATGTCAGGATGTCGAGCTCCATGATCGAGTGCCAGCCCACGGATAAGCGATGTATCTGAGGCAGTCCTATGCTGCATCTTCATGATCTCCACCATGAAGAGGTCCGGTTTTGCAGGGGGGTGGTAAATAGATAGTACTGCGTCGACAATATCTGGAGTAAGCTTTTCGGCAAGCGTACTGTTCAGCTTGGTCGCTAGTGATGTGCGGGCGACAGAAAGGAGAAGCTCTCTGTCGACTTCTTTCTCTAGTTTGAAAGTGTCCAGGAACTGGGGTAAGAGTGGTTCAGCGCATCCTCCTTCGTGGAATTGGCTTCCCCTACCTTCAGAGTCTCGTCTTTTGCAATCTCGTAGCCATCGACGATGATTCGGGGGTGCAGGCCTTCCGTTATATACCTATCCGCTTGTTTTAACAACTCTCCCACCATGAG
>JAABUI010000442.1_pt1 | contig 32642 bp, 26 predicted proteins | sample 5559111 | NCBI WGS metagenome assembly JAABUI01 (sample SAMN10711870, study PRJNA513365) | rock metagenome | isolation source: Antarctica rocks | place: Antarctica: Victoria Land, Buttleship Promontory | reverse complement strand
GTTCATCAGTACTCACCGAAACTACTCTCCCGAGAGTCCCAAATCTTGCCTTGCGGGCACGCAGCGGATTGTGTTAGTATGGCCTTTGCCGCCGCGCCATCCCTGAACACAGACCACCATATCGCCTTCTTTCAGTACGCCAAGGTCTATGGCTGATTTGATACCCCACTTTAGGCGGCCGTCGACGTCCTCTTGCCAGTCGGCTTCGTTGAAGTCAGGCTTCTTTTTGGGGAAGAGGAATGGATAGACGCCGCGGTAGAGATGTGAATACTACCACTCATTAGCATTGAATACTATGGAAGACTTGTGAACTTACCCTTGAAGCAGCAGCATTGCGAGTGACCATGATGATTGGGCATACAGGTCTGAACTTTGAAACCATGCGAGCCGATGAACCACTTCCGGCGGATTAGCTATTATGGCCATTATACCAGTAGAATGGGGAGATTACCTCGTAGTTAGGACAAGGATGGCGCCAGCATTCATCTCTAGACTGCCGCTTACTGCCGACATGGCGGTCGACTCAAGAAGGCTCACGGGCTTTGGAGTAGTGGCACGCATATCATTGAACAGGCTGACGTAAGGAATAGCGACTTCGGCCAAGGCGCACGCTGAATGCATCATCTCAACGGATTCTTTGGGGTAGTTGCCTTTGGCAGTCTCGCCTGACAACATGACGCAGTCTGCACCGTCCAGAACAGCATTGCCAACATCGCTGACCTCGGCACGAGTAGGACGAGGGTTGTATGTCATCGATTCCAGCATCTGGGTTGCGCAAATGACAGGCTTTCCAGCACGATTGCACTTGGCGATCATCATTTTTTGTGCAATGAATACTTGAGCTGGAGGAATTTCGATACCAAGATCACCTCGGGCCACCATGACACCATCTGTCTCTTTCAAGATCTCGTCGAAGTTGTTGACTCCCTGCTGGTTTTCAATCTTGGCGATGATCTGGATCTCTTTACCGTCTTCGCCGAGGACCCTCCGGATATGCTTGATATCATCACCACGACGGATGAATGATGCGAAGACCATATCCACTTGGTTTTTAACTCCAAAGCGCAGATCGGCCTGATCTTTCTCCGACAGCGCTGGGAGATCGACGTCGGTCCTGGGCAAGTTCACACCTTTTCGCGAGGAGATCTTGCCGTTGTTGACGCAGCGAACGCGCAGTGTCTTCTCGTCGACCACCTTTATGACCTCAAACGCAAGTACGCCATCGTCGACATAGATGGTACGTCCTGGCTCAATGACCTTAGTGATGTTCTTGTAGTCAACGTACCTGCGATTTGTCAGCTAGGGTAAACGAGCTAATGGACTGCAATGGCCTGACATGTTCTTGTCGTCAGAGGCAGTCTTGTACTTGTCATCCGTCGTGATGTTCATCTCGGTACCCTCTGATATTGGTATGTCTCCATCTGCGACGGTGTTACCGGTTCGTATTTCAGGACCTTTCTTTTGCTTGTTTTAGTATTTCCCCAAGCTATTTCAAGAGCCGGGATGATCATACTGTATCAAGGGCGATTGCCAATGGCCGACCAGGCTGTTTACGCTCGGCTTCCCTTGCATTGTCAATGACCGATTGGTGGTAGCTGTATTCCCCATGAGAAAAGTTCATTCGGACAACATTGAGCCCAGCCCTGCGTAGCATGTTGATTTTCTCTGCCGAATTGGTCTTGGGCCCAATGGTGCAGATGATGGATGTGCGACGGTAATTGGTCTTGGGCTGGAACCCGATATCGAGACTGGAGAGCCATTCGATCTGGGTATTGCCCGTAGACAGGTGATCTAACGAGTCGGCCATTTTGATCTCAGCTTTGAGAGCTCGAGTCTGGCAATGCTTTGGTAATGTGAAGAAGAGCTGTGAGACAATGTCTGCTCCACTCGAACAATGTCAGTTGAGAAGAAGCAAATTGTTGCAGGGGTAAACAAAAGCAAGCAGGAGATCGCCGGGTGCTTCTGCAGGACGTACTCAGCTCTCGGCGAATGAGCAAATTGAATTGTTGAGGGAGCTCAGGGCCCCTCCACTTTAGCGCCGTAACATCCCGCACTAGTCCTATCGATAACGGATTATATCTCCTCCGCTCCCGCAGCAGCCTAGCTTCAGAAGGGCTTAGCGCGGAGTAGGTTGACATGGGGAAAGCGACAACAGCAACAACCGTTGTGACCCCTCAAGGCAATCCTACTCAACCCCCGGACGAGACCGAATGTGAAGAACTACTGCAGCAGTTGATTAATCAGACAGCTCTTTCACTGTACGGCCTTTGAAAGATCTTGATAGTTTCACCACGCGACCGCCATGGTGGTATGATACCTGTTCCAACTGTGAAGGCACTTCGTTGACGGGACGCAATAGCTCGGTCGCCTCACTCATTACGCATTTGATGCAGTGTTGCGTATGCATAAGCCTGAGAGAAAAACCCCGTGCTCTGCTAACAACCCTCACAGTCTCAGCATTCCTAGCAGGCGTCAAGCGATCAACGGGTCTCACGTATGCGCACCCTCAACCCAACTCCTTTGCCAATCCTGAGTGTGTCGCACAGCCCTCCTTCCATCTTGACACTGTACTTTAAACGAAGAGCGATTAGCTAACAAGCACCCCGATGTGGGAATCTTAGCCCCAGCTTCAAGCAAGATAAGATCGCGGAGAGCAAAGAGGTGAAGAAATGGGTCGATAGCTATTTGGGTATGGGCGAATGGGTGATGGATCAGAGCGTCGCGATTCTGGGGTCGAGCGGGTGGTTTGAGAGGAGGAGATGATTGCTGCGTGTGTGGAGGGAGCCTGGAGAGGAAGAAGACACCTCTGCGGCTGAGTTGAAGGGTCGAGGAGGCTTTGGTTCACGATGCAGCGTGCTGTGTTCTAGAAGAGCGGATGGTGTGCGCTTCATTGATTGCGGATTATGTGATGAAGTCGGCCGTTTGCGGTCTCATAGGAGGAGAACTTCATGATCATCACTGTCCGGATAGCATCTAAGCTCCTCAAATCACCAACATCGTTCCTACACTTGCCAAGTCTAGGCTTCCGAGATTTAGAACTCGTTCTTTCCCCATCTCTATGAAATCATAAAATGTTCTTGGCTACGTCAGAACGTTCTTGCCATCCCAACCCGGCTCTTCATACTGATTGGCCCAAGCTGCCCTTGGTATCCTAATTTCGACCAAAATGATACCCACATGAACGGAGCCTCAGCAGGCTCTTCCCATCCACCACAATGGCAGACAAATACATCCTCCGCGTAACCGCCGGCCCCAGCTACGACCCCACCACCCACCACCTCGTCCACGTAAACACCACCACCCCAACCCGCATCACCTCCCCCCTCTGCACCGCCGCCATCACCGTCCGCATCCAAAACTACCACGGCCTCCCCCCCAACTCCCCCACCACATCCCCCTACTTCAGCCACCCCACCCACCTCCACGACCAATACTCCATCTCCTTCGCCCTTACCCCTCACACCCCCATCCCCGGCCCCTCCCTCCTCTTCGGCAACGATTTCGACCACCCGATCCGCGACCGCATTCCCCCCGGTTTCAGCACCGCATTCCGCATCGTCAAGTGGGCGATTGAGCCCGGGTTGGAGGGGGATGTGTATGCGGATAAGCCGTGGTTGTATGGGAATGCGTTGAGTAGTGTTAATGTTTTGAGGGTGGGGGAGAAGGGAGTGGGGTTGGGGGAGGGAGAGGGGGATGGGGTGGTGGAGGAGGGGGGGGATGGAGAGGGGGTGGAGTGGAGGGAGGAGAGGGGGGTGCCGGAGGGGGCGGAGGCGAGGAAGAAGTGGTTTTTGGGGAGGGGGAGGACGGGGGAGTGGGTTTGGGAGGAGGGGAGGGTGTATAGGGGGGATTTTTTTAATCCGTATTTGGATTTTAATGGTGGGTGGCTATGGGTTTTTTATTCGGCGATCTCGGATATGTTCGCTTTACTAACAAAGAATTCGATGACAGAGTTCGCTTTGAAATTGCCAGGTTTCAATCTCTCGATATTGCCATATTTGGGAGGAGAGGACTCTTTAAGGTACGACCCTCCCATCACGCATCCAATTTTACATTCTGCATGATTCAATGTTAATTCTTGTAGGTACGTTCTCAAGAACAAAGATAGCGACGAGGTGCTCTTTGTTGTGGTCTTCACCCTACTAAAGAAGGAAGACGTAGAGATTGAAGAAGCCGAGGCGGAGAAGAAGGGTAATACGAGAGAGGATGCTGGTGAATCGAAGCCAGGAGGGGAGAAAGGCTTTGAGCCACACGCCGATGACTTAGACTAGTATTTTATATGGGTTGGAGACGATGAAGGGAGATCGACATTGTGACATGAAAATACCCAACTTTAGGACACCTCGGAACGACGTCTGTGTCGCCTTTGCTTTTAAGAATTGAATCAGTGAGGAGAAACCAAATCGGCAAAAGACTCTAGACAGCCATCGGTACGAACAATATGAATCATCTTTCGGTACAGTTCAACGATGCGCGAGCCTGTGAAGATGTCAGGGTGTTATACAGACTTTTCGGTGATAGACAAACGAACAAGTTCCTAATGATAAGCGTAGCGTGAGGCGGAGATAGGAGCCTAGGTTAGAGGTAAATGAGAGGACTGAAAAGGTTCTAAGAATACTAAGATGAAGGATGGGATGTGAATGATGAGATGTGAATAGTGAGATTAAACTAGAAGAAGCAGGGTGGGAATAGAGTAGTAACATACATATCGTAAGAATAGAATAGTCCGCATGAAGTAGGTCTTTGGTCCTAATCAGCTCGCAGTTGGATGAAAATTCAATTGTAAGCAGGATAATATGTTGCATGATTTCAGGAATAGGAGCACAGAATTCAGCATAGTGATATGTATCGAATTTATTCCTTGGAAAACAACATAGACTTCGATGATGTCGGTAAGTCATAACAACGCATGCAAGAATGAGCGCCTAATCCCTCAATGCGATCACCATATCCCCAATACAAAACTCCTTTAGCCCCCAAAATCAGGCGGTATGTCCACTTCGTACACAACATGTAAAGCAGATATAGAACATTACCGTTTCTCCACCAGCAATATATGCATCGCGACATAAGCAATTACAACGAACGCGGCCGAAAAAATGCCGAGGCCGACAACGTCATTCCACAGAGCACTATTGTCGAAGCCAAAGGCACTGAGGATGGATGCGCCGGGGACTTCGATGTCCAGGCCGTATTTGTGGTCGATCAGGGTGAGGTATTTGACTTCGTTGACGATGAGACCTTCGAAGCCGTAGTGGAAGATCGAAAGCTAAGAGTCATTAGTAGGGAATAGTTTACTGTATGACGGAGGGCGAAACATACTGTCTGAAGCCATAATGCCGCTTTTGGAATTGCATCATGATTTAGCAGCAGACCTGCGAAGAGCAGGCTGAATAGCATCACTAAGCTACCGATCAAGTTGGCGACACCACCGTCCTTGAAGACGATGCCAATGAAAAGGCAGATGGCGGCCGCCGCAAGGTTGAAGAGAACAAGTATCAACAGGAATTTGAAGAATTCAGGCCATGCCGGAGTCAGCCCAGACATGGGGTAGACAATGGCGCCCATTATAATCGGAGGTATCAATCGAAGAGGAACAATGTCAAAGACGACTTTGGCTGCGAAATAGGTGATGGGGGAATAATATCCATTCGCTCGTTCTCTGACGAAGAGAAGGCGTTCGGATGAGAAGACCGTAAGACTCGTGAGCGTACTGAACCCGAATAATGCTAGGACGAAAAAGAATAGTCCGAGCCTATTTTGAAAGCCTTTGATGTCGTCGGTCAAGCCGTAGAACAGGAATCCAGATAGGACGGCAAGCAGAATGGCAATGGCGTAGTGAGTCAGCATTAGCATTGGGTTCCTGTATAGATTGCGCCACGTCCTTCTTGATAGGATCATGAATTGACTGATGTATCCGACACGTCGGTAGCCTCTCATCGTACCTGATACCACGGCATGGTTCGATCCACCGTTAGCGGAGCCGTTCGCAGTCGTTGCGCTGCTGACGGCCGCATTGATGTCGTCCCGTACCTGGCCAGCAACTGGTGAGCTTACATAGCTTGAGACAAGATCATCTAAGCCGGTGTATGCCGGGGGTGGAAGCTGATGCGGATCGTCCATGATTTGTGGTGGGATCTGGCCCTGCTGTTTCGATAGTCTGATCAAGTCTGCACTGTCCCTACGATTGTCGTTCGGGTCAGACGCCTCATCGTCAGTCTTCGGAGTCATCGGCGACTCTACGCCAGTGCTCTTCTTTCGTGTATACAATTTGCGGTCTTGTTGCTGCTTAAGAGATTGCCTTCGGTTGCTCTTTGGCCGTCGAACCGACTCGTTGTGGCTTCCGTAACTGCCGTTGTCGAGACTCATGTTTGAAGTACTAGCGATAGACTTGACAGCACGAACGCTGCTATTGACAGTGCGCATGCCTTCACTTCCGCCATCAAATCCGTTTGGACCATGCTCGTTTTCAGGTGTATGCGCTGTTTCTGCGTGCATGGTGAGATCAACAAGGTAATCAGCGATATTGAAGCCTGGCGGACAAGAATAACCAATGTTGTCGAAGTAGCTTTGGCAACTGGAATACGGTCCCGAGTAGACGGTTCTACCTTTAGCGAGGAGCACCAGGTGGTCGAAAAGCGCAACGATGTTGGACCGAGGCTGGTGAATTGTGAATATGACGGTTCTGTTGTAGTTCTTCGCCAGCGTTACAAGACACTCCACTACATTGAAGGCATTGAATGCATCCAGTCCGCTTGTTGGCTCGTCCAAGAAGAGAATGCTGGGACTTGTGACTAATTCACAGGCAATACCGACTCTGCGCTTTTCACCACCAGAAATCCCACGTCCATTGCCTTCTTCTGATCCGATGAGCTGATCTTTAATGGCCAAGATCCCGAGCTGCTTTTCGACTTCATACACACGTTGTTCCTTAATCGAGATGTTCATATCTCGAGGTAGACGCAGAAGAGCACTCGTCATGATCGTCTCATGCACTGTTAGCGTAGGGAGCATCGTATCCTCTTGGTCCACAAAGCCAACAACGCTGCGGTACTCATTATCATCAACTTTTTCTCCATTCACATAGAAATTACCCTCAACCACACCCCGCTTATTTTTCCTAGCAAGTATATCGAGGAAGGTCGATTTGCCGGCTCCTGACGCGCCCATGATAGCCATCAATTGTCCGGGCAAGGCGATCCCTTGTACGCCCGATAAGATTTGCTTTCCATTGAGATGATATGAGACCTTCTCAAATTGTAAGGATGCTGGTTTATGTTCTGCCATCATCTGGGCGAGATCGTCATCTGAATCATCAGACAGGTGTATCGGTCCATTCTTGAAAGAACGCCTAGACAGATACCAGACCAGTAGAATGACCAACACCACAAACAAAGCGCAACCAGCGATGACGCCAGCAATCAGCGGAGTATTGATCTCTTTGACGGGCCTTGTATATCCTGGGACGTCTGTTCGGTACATACACTCTCCCCAGGAGCACTGCATTGTGATGGATTCATCTCCAAAGACGCTCTTGATGAGATCATTCATTGCCGGCTCCTCAAACTTACTGCCATCTTTACTACTGCCTCCAACGGTCCAAATCGAGGAGAAAGACGCGGGACCCTTGATCTCTTCCACTAAAAATTCTCCAATATCAATAGAGCCTTCTTCTCCACAAAGCATGCGGCCCGGGACACAGGCACATTTAATGTTGTCGCATTTGTAGAGGGTCGTGTTCCTGTCATACTCATTATTCGAGCTGAAGGTGCAAGTATCCAGACCGCAGTAGAAAGACTCGACTTGGCCAGTCCAGAATTGGAAATTGCATGTATCGTCCTCGGCATTGCAAGAGAAGGTTGCTTGAGGTGTTCTCTCTTTCAGCTGATCCAGAATTTTCCTGTTGGTAATGTCGCACATCTGGTGGTTCTCCTTTACCACCACACCATCCTTGTAGCAGATACCACCAGTATCCTCCGGCATCAAAGTATTACAAGCATCATCTGTCTTGCACACATTACAGTTGATACCCTCCCAGCCCTCGTCACACTCGCAGTTCCCATCGCCCCTCGGCGCCCGGTTCTTTCCTTTCGCTAATGAGCCGCAGACTGGTTTCGAGCAATCATCGCCACCGAATCCTGGCGGACATGAGCATTTGCCGTTGTACTTGTTGCACGCACCGAATTGCGCGCATTGAAAAGCTTCGAGGTTGCAGTTGAAACAAGGGGGGCAATCCGAGGGCCTGTCATCATCGAAAGAGAAGATGGGCTGGACGAGGTCTGATTGCGAGTAGTTGTGGTATGCGTTAGATGGCCATACAGAGTGTAGTATTCCCAGCGCAGCGAGAGCCGTTCTTCTTGTAATCATGGGGACAACTGTGAGGCGAGGACAGCTCGCCAGCTGCAGCCTAAGGCAACTGCAAAGCGCCTAGGAGAGCGATATGGAATCCAAAATGGGGTAACTTGACGATGAGAGGAGTGCACAGCTGTAGTTCTCTCTGTTTGCCGCACAAATATGGGTAGAAAAAGTAAAGAATGTGGCGTGAGAATAAGGAAGTGTAGAAACGTGGGTCTTGTGCTCATAGAAACGTTGCGGCTGGGTCCTTGGCGTCCCTCTTCCGCCTCGGCAATTCCTCCCCCGCGTGAATATCAAAACGTGGGGTAGGAAGCCGTTGTAATTTTGATGCGCTATGATTTCACTGCCTTGTCTATCTTTGCATATGCATATTGTACTGAGGAGTTCTTGAACTGATTGATCTCAAGCTATTTCTGTCATGTCGCTAGCAAAAGTCAAACCATTTGCTGTAGAACAGGTATGTATCCATCACGTACCATTTTCACCAATTCCCGACTCCATCATCAGAGAATCCCGAGGTCATTGAGAATTCTGGGGTTATGAATCTTGAAAAGCGAAGCTTTGGCGAACTGACGTATCTGGTTTCAGTGGATGGATAAACATGAAACCACTGCCAAGAACAACATTGCCGAAACATGTGTCGCGTCCATCTCACTGGAAACCCTGAAAAGCCTGTCCGAAGACAAGGAGAGCGACATATGGTCCACATCAACCAAATTGACCTATGGGGCGATAAGAGGCTCGGACAGACTGCGGGGAAATCTCGCAAACTTATACTCAGCCAAGAAGCCATTCCAAGCGGAGAATATTCTAATAACACCGGGAGCAATAGCTGCCAATCTGATTTCTTTCTACGGCCTCATAGGAAAAGGCGACCATGTCATCTGTCACTACCCTACCTATCAGCAGTTGTACGAAATACCTAGAAGTCTTGGCGCCGAAGTAGATTATTGGAAAGCACGAGAAGACAAGAAATGGCAGCTGGATATCGACGATCTGAAGCCTCTCATACGACCAACCACCAAAATGATCATCATCAATAACCCACACAATCCAACCGGTGCCATCATTGCTAAACAGACGCTTGATGCTTTAGTCGAAATCGCGGAAGAGCACGGCCTCATAATCCACTCGGACGAGGTCTACCGCCCTCTTTTCCATTCGATATCACCCGGTGCACCTGAATTTCCCCCTTCGATCTTGTCCTTACCGTACGCCAAGACGATAGCTACTGGTTCCCTGTCGAAAGCCTATAGTCTTGCGGGCATACGCGTAGGCTGGATCGCGTCCCGCAGTACAAAGATAATAGAGGCTTGTGCCCAGGCTAGAGACTATACCACCATCAGTGTCGGACAATTGGACGATCAAATCGCAGCGTTTGCCCTAAGTCCGAGCTGTGTACACGGGCTTCTGCACCGTAATATTCAGCTTGCAAAGGTAAATTTAGAAATATTGGAGAAGTTCGTAGAGAATCATCGATGGGCTTGTGAGTGGATCAAACCAGTTGCTGGAACGACAGCCTTTATCAAATTCTCCCAAATGGGTTCCGAAATCAACGATGTGGCGTTTTGCGAGGCTTTGATGGAGCAGACGGGAGTGATGCTCGTGCCAGGCAGTAGATGTTTTGGAGATGGAGTTGACTTCAAGGGCTTCGTGCGCTTTGGATTCTGCTGTGAAACGCCAGTCCTGGAGGAAGGACTAGAGAAATTGGCAAAGTTTATGAAGCTTGGGTACAAGAAACTGCCACTCGCTGAAGAAGAGAAATCTTAGACAAGACAAGAGGAAAGGCATTGTAGAACAGCAATGCTGTACGTGGAACAAGAAGCTCCTTCAAATCGTACTTGAAACGTTAATGCCGGACGCAGTCGTCTGAATATACTCGAAGCGAAGATTTGGTCAAGCCTTATCCTCGGAGGTATCTTTTGAAGCCAACCCTCTGCCATTCATATTTCAAGGATGCATTCGCCGGTCAATGCTCCATGGCCAAGTATAGGTCCATCATTCCTTGACGGATCAAGTCGTAAATGCCTTGATATATTCGTATTCGCAGACATGGAAAGATGGAGAGAGCCCGGAGACGGGAGGGAGCAATGTTGTTGAATTGCGGAGAGTTGATGACAAATTGGCGCGCTCCAATTTTTAGGCGAGGCAGAGTCGACCTCGTGAGCAGTAAACAGATAGCACAACTAGAGTGACAAGAGCCAACGACCCTCAGCCTCGGTGTCTTCGTTGCTTCCTCTTCACGACTTGCAAAGCGACATCCAAAATCTGCGTCCTAGTACCGTTTCCCCGCGAGGAGATACTTCTCCGCTTTTTATCACAACTCTCCGCTGCTCGGCTTATCAGCCTAAGCACAATCTCTGGACCGTGCACCATTTTGACTGAGCAGCTCGTATCAAAGCTTCTGAAATATCTGCACACACTCTCGGCCCAGGATGTCAGGCGAAGCATGGCTGTACCTTTTATCGGTACTCATAAATGCCGTCAACCTCTTTCTGCAAGTTTTCTTTACCATCATGTACAGCGATCTGGAGTGGTAAGTGCATACCCCGACCCCGAGGAGCTTGGCGATGTGGATTTGTGAAGGCATCTATCTGACTGTTCGGGACACGCAGTGACTATATCAATCCTATCGATCTTTGTAACCGTCTGAATACCTACATTGTCCCCGAGGCAGCCGTACACGCTTTCCTGACCGTGCTATTCCTGATAAATGGCTACTGGGTTGCTCTGATCCTGAACCTCCCACTGCTTGCATACAACGCGAAAAAGTTTGTTCCTTCGCCTGCGGAGTGCCGAAGCAGAAGTACTGACAGATACGGCAGGATCTTCGAGAACCAGCACCTTCTCGACGCAACGGAGATATTCAGGAAGTTGAACGTGCACAAGAAGGTAAGCGAGTCCTAGTTCAGCTCTGCACCATGCGCCTCGGATTGCACTCAAACATATTGTCTGGCTAACAATCCTGCAGGAGTCGTTCATCAAGCTTGGATTTCACCTGATCATGTTCTTCTTCTACCTCTACAGTATGATTGTTGCTTTGATAAGGGATGAATCACATTGACTACGAGAGAAGGCTCACAGGAGCATGCGAGAAGGCGGTCTCTAAGAAGAAGATGCCACACTGACGAGGATCTCGTGGTCGCGTGCCTAGAGGGTTCCCACAGGGTCTCGTCTTTGGGGGGCAGCATGGGCGCACCAAGCCTCGAAGATGTGCATAGCATGGGCATCATGGAAGTGATGTCATCTGTTTGAGCTTCCAATGTAATGTTTTTGATGAGCGATACCCGGTATATTTTCGTAGGAAAGAACAGCTTGAAGCATAGGAACACTTCTTGAGAAGTATCCGCATGTCATCGCGCGCACCACCTACATTCTTGAATTTTGGGGGTTTAGCCTTCGAGTACGACAGAGATAACAATCAATTGAACTATCTAAGTCATCCTCGACTACTACCAAAGTAGTGGCCGTGAAACAAGGAAATTGAGTTGAAATATCCACTGCGCCTAAACTCCGTAGTATCTAGCTCTAATCTCCGAGTCGCATTTCTTCTCTGCACTGACTGCACGTTTTCAATTTCTTCTTGCGCTTTTCTTACATTGTACATTCTAACTCTACATCATGGCACTCCTTGGTGATGATTATGCCTCCAGTGAGAATGGTACTACTCCACCGCCAGCCGAAGCCTCCCAGAAAATTGCTGCAACATCCATAGTCGCAGCTCCAGATGTGTCATTAGATGTTTGGTCTCATAAGTCCATGTCCTGGGAATCTAAAGCTAATATCGCGCAGGATCCCATGCGGCTCCAGATGATGCTGGCTAAGCCTACAGACAATTCCCTCACATACAATGTCCGATACGAAGACCTCTCACGGCCGGCTCAAGGGCCTACCAACCCATTCAAGACTACTGAAGGCAATGCGCTCAAACGAAAAAATGTTCTCACCGGGCACGCAGAAGAAGCTGTGATCAGCGATGCCACATTCACGAACCAGCACCGAACTTTTCAATCACGAGGCTATGCTCTAGAACCCAACGCAAGCGGCAACATCGTAGGAGATCTGGCCCTTGCAGAGAGGTATGGAGGTCGAGATGTTGTGCAAGCAAAATCAGAGAGGGAGAGACGGAAAAGACAGAAGAAAGGTGACTCAAGTATATTGGAAGGGGAGGGACGGTATCTTGGGCCATGGGCAAAATATAAGGAGGACGTGCAATACGAGGATGAAGCTGCGCTCGCCGAGGAAGAACTCGCTAGTGACGAGGAATACATCGAAGAAGCTATCGTCCCAGCAAATGCGGGAGCCATGACAAAATCAGGCACGGACTACCAGGAAGACGTATCCAATATGGAAACGACCGAGTTCAACGGAAGCGCGCAATATGATTATCAAGGGAGGACATACATGCACGCGCCAAGGGACATTGACGTCGATCTTTACAAAGAAGGAGGCGCCGAGAAGAGTTACATACCCAAGAAACTCGTCCATACCTGGAGGCATGGCTCAAAGCCCATCAACGCCATTCGATTCTTCCCCAACACTGCTCATCTACTACTATCCGCCAGCGCAGATGCGAAGATCAAAATCTTCGACGTCTACCGCGACAAGGAACTACTACGCACCTACAGCGGCCACACCAAGTCCGTCTCAGATATAGACTTCTCCCCCGACGGCACCCAATTCCTCAGCGCCAGCTTCGACCGCCAAATGAAACTGTACGTACCTCCCCCTCCCCCCATCCCTTCCCCAAAAATCTAACAACCGCCCAGCTGGGACACCGAAACCGGCCAATGCATCTCCCGCTTCACCACCAACTCCATCCCGCACGTCCTAAAATTCAACCCCGCCGCCCCCCACGAATTCCTCGCCGGCATGTCCGACAAGAAAATCGTCCAGTTCAGCACCACCACCGGCGCCCTGACGCAAGAATACGACCACCACCTCGGCCCCATCAACACCCTCACCTTCGTCGACCAAAACCGCCGCTTCATCTCCACCTCCGACGACAAATCGCTCCGCGCGTGGGAACTCAACATCCCCGTCCCCATCAAATTCATCGCCGAACCCTACATGTATCCCTTAACCGCAGCATCCCCGCACCCCTCCGGCAAATCCGTCTGTTTCCAAAGCGGCGATAATCAAATCGTCGTGTATGCGTCTACGGATCGGTTCCGGCAGAATCGGAAGAAGTGCTTTAGGGGGCATAATACGAGCGGGTATGCGATTGATGTGAGCGTTAGTCCGGACGGGGGGTTCGTGGCGAGCGGGGATTCGGCTGGGTTAGTGTGCTTTTGGGATTGGAAAAGTAGCAAGATGTTTGAGAAGTTTAGGGCGGGGGAGGGGGCGGTTACGTGTGTGCAGTGGAATCGGCAGACGAGTAGTCGGGTGGCGACGGCGGGGTTGGAGGGGGTTATTAAGTATTGGGATTAGGGAGTTTGGGGAATTCGTTGCGATTTGTTAATATTGATTCTGAACGAAAGAGGATATCTGTGCTATGCTATGCTACAAAGTCCAATGCCTGCCACGCTATGCTTTTGTAATCATGTCCCCTGACCCTTATCATACACATTTCATCTCTTTTACCCATTTTCGGACAAAGCATACAGTAGCTCAAAAGCTCGCCATCTCCATCCACGTCCCCAAAAATCCCAACGACATCCCCTTCTCCCCCTTCATCACCGTCTCAAACTCGTCGAAATTGAATCTGCCCGGTCCGCCCCTCTGCTTATCTTCATATTCGAGCAGGGTAAGCGCGGCAAAGTATCTTAGAGTGTCTGAGTCTGGAGTCGGTACCTGTTTGTCAACAGGCGCTTCTTGAGGCCGCGGTAGCCAAGTTCCGGGCTGTGACGGGTCATCTGGGAAATAATTGAATGTGATGGTATCGTCTTGTACATTATGATAAGTCCATCCGTCCGGGTGGCGGAGCAGACCATGGCGTCTCTGATGGTTTGCAGGTGCGGAAACGTCGCTGTTGGGCCTGTTTTGTGGGAGTGTTGGGTCGTGGGGAGGGGATACGCCTCGTGGACGGAACGCGGCTCTGTAGCCAGATTGTGCGAGGAGTTGGCCGAGTGGTCTAGGGATGCTTGGTTCCGATGTTGGAGGATCATTATCCTCGAATTGAACCAGGATTTCATCTAAATTGGCCTCTAACTCCGAGGGTGTAGGCGGCCCCCAGTCTTCGTCGGCACCATCGAGGTACTGGACGACTCTGCCATCTTCGTTTGTGGCGTCCCTGGCTAAGGCATCCTCGCCAGTACCTTTGGCCTTATAAGCTTCACCGGAGATGATCGACAATAGGCGGACATTTTCGACATTGTATAAGTTAGACTTATGACCGCATGCCGGGCAGAGGAGGGCATGAGGAGCGCCGCCGATGATTGTGTGTTTGTTTTCCAGAGCGCAGCGAGGGCATGGCTGTGTAGGAGTCGGTTTGTCTCCGCAAAGAGTGCGCAAGGGAATTTGAAAATTGCTGGTCATGCCGCAAGCACAAGTAGCCCCGAGAGGAAGGCATGAATGTTGATTTCCCTCCATGCAACGGGGACATTTCTCTGCCGTCAGATAGCCAGGTACCCCATCATTTCTCCGTTTCAAGAAGTTTCGGATGTCTGTAGCTTCGTCTTCTGCAACTGCGTAGGAGCCGTTGACTCGGTGTCTATTGCGATAGGTTTCACTGAGCCAGCGCTTCTGGAAGACCTCTAGCAATCTTTTGAACTCTATGGGTTCTTCTACAGAAGCTGCGGCCTCAGCACGAAAGATTTCCCTGTCACGTTTCGTCCCAAGCATCGCGAACGCTAGGTCTTCTCTCAATCTGAAAACAGGGTCAAGTAATTCGTTCACGGCTTCCTGTGTGACCTGGTAAAGTACCTCCCGACCCACGTCTCTTTCTGGCTCCGGCACATCTGCTCCACCCCATCTTTCATTGAGGGGGATACTCCTTGATGATATTGAAGTTGTTCTCGAATGAGACCCTTGCCAGTCCTCTCTTCCCACGTCATCTTCGAATCGCACTTTGGAAGATGACCGCGATCGGCGAGTAGATGGAGGTGTCCCGATCGGGTCTTGATCGGAATTCTTGTCATAAGGGCTGTCAACAAGAGACCTCAGGGTCTCAAATACTCTCCAAACGAAAGCTTTCGATTCTGAAATGTCAGCAGCGTAGCCTAGAAGGTCTTCAGCGATCCCTATCCTAGACCAGTGAGCCATTATCATTTCTACGATATGTGTAGCCACCGTCGCGGATGAATGCTGTTCTGGCCAATTCATCTCCTCTATCTCATGTTGAAGGAACTCGAAGAAACCGTGGGCTTCTCGTGAACTCAGCAGGAATTTGAGATTTTGACTGAGTACCAAATCGAGTTGGGCTAGATCAGCAGTATCACGGTGATTGATCTTCGAGGCACCTGACGGCGTTTCGCCATCTTCACCATCCAAGTTCAACGCTCGTCTCCTCTCTATTTCTATCAGCGGCATACGCCGAGATTTTGAACATTGCAGATAGTCTTCTGCAAATCTGGCATGAGCGACCCTTCGACACCGATTCTGGTCTTCAATCAGGGTTATTTGCTCTACTGGAATTTTCCGACGAAGAGCTCTGTCAACATCCGCCATAGAGATGTAATCAGAGGGCCAAGGGTCATTCTTGACATGAATGATACTTGAAAGCAGCTCATGACGGGAGTCAGGCAAATCCAGCGCATCAATTATAGTATTAGACGGACGTGCCAAATCACGATCTTCTTCGTCCACGGGGCCTACTCCATCACCAATGATCCTCAAGTCACCATACTCATCAATGACTTTACCCTCGCCACTTCTCGCAAGCTCTCCGTCTGGAATACTGTGACTGAACCCGGAGCTGAGAGGCTTACTGCCAAGGACTAGCTGGCGTACTCCACTGCCAGGGACGTCATCTCCCATTGCTGCAACTATATCGCGTGTAAGCTCTTTGGTGAGGGCATAGTATGCTCTGAATATTCGTAGGAAGTCTTTCCGGTCTACGAAACCGTCACCATTGATATCGTAACTCTTGAACAACCTCTCAAGGAGTTCATCGGGTTTTTTCCGAGAAAGGATTGCAACGCTAGCGACGAAATCCTCGAAATCAATCATACCGTCGCCATTTTGGTCGTAGAAAGCGAACATTCGATCGTGAATCAGATTAGGAGGTGGTGGACGAGGTGAACATTGTGGGACGAAGCATTTGTCAAATGTTTGACGATCTATCGCTCCAGGGAAATCACTTGAGTTATGGGGCTCTTCTGTGCTAGCAAGACATGTAAACTGCTCCCACAAAGCCTCAACTTCTGCGACTTGAAATCCAGTATGCTTGCAAAGGGGAGTCGTCATCTCTCTTGGGAGACTGCGATTCATTGTAGCTGGGTTTCCAGGATACCACAAAGGCTCTGAGCGTCTGATATTAGGCCGGGGGGGTGCTGGTATTCGTATTTTATAAAATACATGGGTCTTGGGGTGTATCTGTGCGGCCTCACACTGCTCACACAAGTCGAAGTCAACACAGTTCGCACAGTGGTAGCGGATCCCACGAATGGGCATGGTATTGCAAGCATTGCAGGTGATTCGACGATGCACGTAGCCATCTTTTCTTGCCTGCTCCTCTGCAATACGGTATAGCAGATGGAGTAAGCCTTGACCCTCCTTATTGTTCGAATTTGCATCTTCCATCTCCTGCTCTCCACGCCACTGTTGCCCGATTCCCTCGTCTGTTGTTGTACGGTGACTTCCTTGGACTCGATCGCCTAATGCCGATTCACTTGCTGAAGATATCAGGAGCGGGGGGTGGCCTGTCTCCTGGACTTCTTCACTGCGTCTTTGTTGAGCCTCGCGCCATCGGTCTATCCTAGGGGTCAATTGGTGACTTTGATGGTCGACTAGTACGGACATGATTGAGTCTCGTGAGAACTCTCCATTAATACTCAGCTCATGTATGATCACATTCATTTGCTCGGTACTGATCGTGCTCGGAGAAAGGTAAAGGCAGAAATATAGGGCGAGGAACGCTTCTTCCAGCTCATGTCTGAGTGTCACTGCTTCCTCGATACTGTTAAGCTCTCGATGTAAGTCATCTACAAACGGCATTTGACGGCTCAAAAGAACGCGGCAAATCTGACCGTCGTGCAACCGAAGCATATGATGAGCAAGGACATCATCGCTTGCTGCACTATTTTGAAGGAAAGCAAGGTCGATAGGTGTCGAGTTCCATGCATCAGTGATGTACCTTGAACGTGAGTACAGAGTTGAATTGAACGATGCCCGCTGATTTTGGCGCGGCTGCCGCCGTGCATTTGAACGATGCAGTCTTTGGGTTGTAGGTTTCGAAGCAACGGATGAGGGCCATATTTGATCATGAATGTAGTATATAGAGCACCCTAAAGCCACGGCGGTCAGTGCAACGATAGCCGCCTTGTGGCGAGTCAGCGATGGGGCGGACCAGCGAGAGGCCTGGCTTTCCATGTTTACAATTCGTACACAGTAGCATGTTAATAAGACTGGGCAGCCTCGAGGGCTCACGAAATGGAGGTTGCGGCCATGATAGTTTGGGTGCTCGCCATTGGACAGACGGCGAGAATCGTACGGAGGTAACCTTAGGGCAGCACCTATCGAGTAAACATCGATAGTACCTCCGCCAAGCAGATTGGTAGGTAGCTGCATAAGGCTGAATGACGTGCATTAGATCCCTCTTTCGCGACTGCCGGCTTCTTTTAGCGTGGGACTTTAAAGGATCCCTAAATTAGACCATGAGGCACAATACCTACGTCTAGATTCAACTTCACTTGCCATAGTCCTCCCTAGCCGAATAGGATATTGAGTCATCGGGGAAAACTGCGTCTTTTCAGCTCACGATCCTGCATGTATGCAACACCGGGACCTAGATTGATAGTTTTCTGTGAAGTGTAAGGCTTCGCCAGGCCTTGCGCAGGAAATACCTTAGCCAGATAGCTGTATGCAATCGGAAACCGCGATGTCTAACAATACTGGAAGGAGCAGGCAGTCTCTTCAAGTTCCTGAAATATTTTTACCAGAGCCATTTGCCTATAGCTTCCCTTCTTATAAAATTCTCTCTCATCCCATGCCTGATCGTCTACAGAAAACTTCATCAGATCGTGCAAACCTTAAGCTAAAGCCTTGTTTCGTTGAAAAGCATACTACTGTCCCAGTAGCGAGTCCCACACTTGGGCTAGAAATTGTGCAATACTTTCCTTCCTCACACTGCCACCTTGCCCACCCCTCCCTCTCCCACCCAAACCCACACCTCATCATCAACCATGGCGTCTCAAGAACTCATCCGAATCCGCCTCAAGACCTCCCTATCAAAACGGAACCTCTGCGAGAACATCAAGGAATATTACTCCTACCTCATCAGCCCCGAGCTCAAACAATCATCAGACTTCTACAAATCCGTCCAACCGAAAAGCTGCAAGCGTAATGACATAGTTCTTCTCGAGGATGGAGACGATGGGAATAAGATCAAGCTCTGCTGTATTATGGAAGTAACTATGCAGAAGTGTGCTTGTGGCGAACATGGGGATAGGACAAAGCTGATTGGGACGTGTTTTGAAAACGGGAAGATAATTGAGACCCGTTATATGGATGAGGAAACGAGGGTAGGGAAATTTGTCATTTGGGGGAAATGGAACTATGCCTGTAATGCACCTGAGACACCGCTGGATTCATCAAAGGATGGGACCGGTATTGCGGCGTCGGAAAGGCCTCAACTGTGATGTGGAAAAATTACCACTCGTAATGCAGCTCAAGATCAAGAGATATGTATCAGGTGCGCCCAAATACACTGTGAGCCTGAGAACAGAGTGTTACCAAAATGAATGACTTTTCATGAATGGGTCCATCTTCGAAATCTATTACCAAGCCTACCGTTCCTACCATTCATGCAAAGATCTTTCGGAACTTCGTATCAAATTCTGCTCGTAACTTCATAAGCGCCTTGTAAACATTAAGAAATCCCCTCTCGAGCTCCTCCTTCGAAGGATCATCTCCTAAAGATCCATTAGTGGTCTCCGGTTCACTCTCTTCCTCATTATCTGAATCGTCCCAGGAATCGGCGACTTTCTTTTTCGTCGCTTTGGGCTTGCTGCCTGTGGAGGTCGCTGATGTCAATGATGTTCTCCCTGTATCCGTAGTGGCAGTTGAGGTTGCGACACTTTCGGTATCTGTAGAGTCTACTGCAAACCGATCATCCTCCGCATTGTTAGTCTCGTCACCTTCTCCGATGACGTCTAGAAGACTCAAATCGGACTCTGGAAGCTTGAGGAAGTTTGCCAGGCTTGCCGTGACCGTTGCTAGGACTAGTGAGAAATCTGTGGGTTATATATAGTTAGCACATCTGATTGCGGGCGAGGCTCAGAACTTGGATTTGAAACTTACCGTTGAGAAGGAACCAAACATCGGATTTCTTCACGCCGTTTGCCTTCTCAAGTGCATCGAGGTCTCCGTGCATGAAAAAGTCGTAAAGGTCTATCCGAAACGGATCGTAAGTATTAGTAAGGCATTCTGTTGCTTGGTGGCAGCATCCAATACGTACAAGCATTGAGCGGTGTCTTGGACTCGTCAGGATAGACGTCAAGGTGAGGAATGACCGCCTCCTCCAAGAACACTCCGTCACGTGTGGAACGACACAAGTCTGGTATACTCTCAAAGCTATCATCATGCCCTGACAAAGCGACAAAAGATGATCTGATTTTGGTTGGAGGTAGTGGTTCAGGCAGGACGATGTTATCGCTTGTGCCTCCAGCTTTGATACCGGTCAATGGCAGTACGCTATCTTCTGTTTCAATATGCTGGTCCACAAAGGTCCGCACGTAGGTTGTGAAGACTTGCAGGGTATCTTCGTTGTGATCACGCAAGATCTTCGCAGCTTGAAGGGGTAAAGGGGGAAGGAACACGATGGAGGGAGACCGTTTTACGATATTTTCAATATACTCAGCATCGGCCTGAAATCTAGTAGTCAGTCGACTGATCTTTCAGAACGGGAACGTGACAATAGGCTTACTTCTCTGCATGGTCTTCGGCCGAAAAGGTGAGCCATTACGACCATCAAAGTCCGTAAGACGTGTGATTCTTTATCATTAATCTCGGAACACAGCTCATGGAAGTAACCACCTTTTATTAGAGCATTCAGCGCGAAACTCGAGTTTTCCGTAAAGTAGAGATGGCTTGTCAGTCCCGCAAAATTGATTGGAGCTCCTTGAGGGCTAAGGAGATCTTGTCGCCGCAGATACTCTATAGAGAAACGTAGGTGGTGAAGCACTTGATCCTTAAAGGCTGGCCCGTCAAGATACAGCCGCGGTTGCGAAAGGAGAGAATCAATGGCACGGATGGCGTAGGGAGAACTTCCGGACTCATGTAGGAGCGTGAACAACCGAAGGACTAGGGTGGTAGTAACGGGAAAATGACCGTTGAGGTCGGGAAGCCGAGAACTTAACAAACGGCAAATCTTCCCATGACTGATGTTTTGGAAGACAACGTTTCCGAGGAGATCAAAACCACGACGACCTGCACGTCCAGCGGCTTGCCGGAAATTCAATGCCGTTAAGAAGATGCTGTCACCAGAGAACACCACGGTAGCACAGGGCATGTTGATCCCTAGGGCAAGTGTCCCAGTGGCTATCACCACTCTCAGATATCCTTGACGAAACAACATCTCTACAACCTGTCGATATTTCCTGTTCATACCCGCGTGATGAACACCGATGCCGCGTTGCAGGGCTAGTGTCAACCAAGGCGATAGACCTCGTCGGTGCATTTGCCAGAAATACTGAGATAATGCGGCAGCATCAACGCGGTGTTTTGCTGCGAAATGAAACCCATCAACAGGGGCTTCTGGGTCGAAATTTGCATATGGATTTGTCTCCTCGCTTGCAGCATCTTGCATTCTGTCCGATTTGGACGATGGATCATCATCTGTATCACCTTTGGATTTCTTTTTTGGCATTGCTTTTGGAGCTTTCTTGTTTCCTAGCTTTTCTTTCTCCAGCTTCCACTTCTCATATCCCGCGAGTTTCGCTTTCCAGGCGGGGCTGGAATTCTTCCATTGGTTCTCTCCTTCTGCCAGCTGCTTGACCACGACTTTGGCAATGTTCTCACACTTGTGCCGGTCATAATTGAAAAGAATCGCAGGCAAAGCATCTCGCTGATGAAGCTTGCATAGCAATGGTAGAGTTGTCGCATACAAATCTTCAGCATCAATCGCATGCAAATCGTTCGCGTCGTCATTTATCTCCCCTTTCGATGCCTCTTTTTCAGGGGAGGAGGCTTCCTCCAAGGACTGGCTGAGATCCTCCAGAACCGCCTCGAACGGTGATTCGCCGTCCATCATCCAGGCCTTTAGTTGTTCTTTTAGATCTCTTTCCCATTCAATAATATCAGCTTTCCGGAGCACTTTCGAAATTTGTCGCTTTGACGGTTCTAGGCCAGAATCTACAGGATATCTGGGGGTAGCATTTCTCTTCATTGAAGTCAATAATGACAGGCAATCTCTGGCCTCTAAGCTGAGATCGTCAGGCATTCCTCGGGATTTGTTGACCAGGCTCGCAATTGGATGAACAAAAGCTAGCCCGTCAAGGCCGTCTAGCCCCAGCGTTGCAAACGAGGGCCGATCAACAAGCCCACGAAATGCGAATCTCTTTGGCGGACTATAGACGTATTTTCGCAAGTCAGAATATCGATGTTGATGCTTGATCATAGCTACTTGATGACCTGAGGACGTTTGCGTAGAATTCAACCAAGAGTTGAACATCTCTGGATTGCCGACAGTAGCAGACAAAGCGATGATAGGACAAGGAGCAAGAAGTAGTAGCTGTTCCCACACAACGCCATCCTCTGCTTGACCGATAGAGTGAATCTCGTCGAATATGATGTATCTCACTTTTGGCGACCACGACTTAGCATTGCTCGGAGCGAGGAGCATTATTTGTAAGATGTGCGGTACTGTCACCAATATTTGACAACCTGAGGGATTGTTTATCCTGTAGTCGCGCGTATGGATGGCCCAGACGCATTTGCCAGCATGTTTGTAAGTCTTTTTAAAACGAGCTTGGATCTCAGCTGCAATCTGATTGACCAATGCCTTTGTGGGAGCAACGTAGACAAGAATACCGTCATCATTGGCTCGGAGTATCTTTTCCATCGCATAGAACGAGATGAAAGTTTTCCCTGCACTGGTAGGAGCTACAACAAAGACGCTGTTCTGAGCATCCAATTCGTCCAGCACCCGTCTCTGCCACCCATCAGGCTGAAATGGTACTCTCGAGTCTGGTGCAGAGTCGAGATTTCGGTCCATATAAGGACCACAATGCAGCAGCTGGAAGTCCTTGGCACCTAAGCCGACTGCTAGCTCATTCTCCTTTGGCAATATGATTTCAAGGTCATACGCCAACTTGCGATCAGTTGACGTTATCGAAATGCCTGGATCTGGGAGGTCCAGAGCCTTTACAATGAGTGCTAAACGGTCACCAATGGTTTTCGTGAGGCCATCAATACTAGCAAGCCGACGACATGTATCCCAGATCAGCGCAGCGACTCCGAACAATTCTTCCTTCGCCGAGCCAGTCACCGGAGATTCTGTTTGCTTGCGGAGTCCACGATATATGTCGTAAAGAATACACAGCAGATGAAACTCCACTTCGGCTTGTACTACGGAACGTTTGGCATCAGGAAGGTCACGCAAATACGCCTTTATCTTGAGATATTTGGACTGCAACTGCCGTTCTGATTCGAGATTCGTTCTCACTGTCCGCCAGGCCGCGAACAACTTATCGTCGGTCTCACTATCCTTTACTGCTTTGCTTGCTGCGATTTCTTCTAACATTGCTTTCTTTCCCATTCCTTTGCGGTTGGTAGGTGCTTTAGTCTTCTGAGTCTTCTCGGCAGCTGATTGAGTACTCTTATTGGCCTTGCTAGGTTCGGGGTAACTAGTTGCAGAAGCGGTCACAATTTCTGGCTCCAATACTTTCCCCGCTGCGTTTGTCAGACTCGCTGCGTAAGCTTGCATATCTTTCATGAACAGTTGGTTTCGTTTGAGGGCCCAGAATTTTTCTTTCTCTGAAGCTGACGTAATTTGATTGCTTTTTGGGTCTAAGCGCCTTTTCGCATTGTGCCAATGAGACACCTCTTGATGTATTCTACCGGACAGCCGGTCAGAAGACTTCAAAGGAGCTACACGGAGACTGATCGACGTTAAATGCTTATCGAAGACTGGGTTTGAGAACGGTAAGATCGTCAAGTTATTGCCAAGTGCTCCATATGTAGCCTTAGAGACCAAGGTATTGGGTGATGGGGTTGTTGGAAGCTTCAAATGTCTGCCAGCTATTGCGCACAGGCCGTGAGCGAGTTCCTCGAACCGTGTGGTGACGCGAACGTCGACTTCTCTTTGCTCTGCGTTTGAAGAGATGGATTCAAGAAGACGGCCATCAATCAAATCTGAGATATCACAAGGAAATCCGCTAGCTTTCATGGTGTTTGCCCACAACGTATCTGACAGTAACGTCATTGTCAAAATCGATAAGTTAGCGAGAAAGGTCTCTGTCTTCAAATTACTATCGACTTTCCCACCTGTTAGCCGTCGCCGCCTATTAGAAAGGGTGACGCATCCTATGAGTGCAGAGTGAACTAGGAAAGACACAGCCAAAGACTCGGTAACTAGACCTTCTTGTAGCATCCGACCTAGGACAATGAGCGATGCTACCGAGCGCTCTGTTAAAGGAATATGTAGAGTAGCAGGTTCAGAGCATCGGCACTTTATCTCTCCCGGGGTCCGCGACTGCTGATCTGACAATAAATCCAGCTTTGCGAGCGGCATTCGGAGGTCCGAGGTCTTCTCGGCGCCATTAGGCATCTCTAGATCAGAGCTCTCTTCTTGTGTAAGGACACTCTGATTTGGAGCTCTTCGCGACCCTTCGACAACCATCGTCATAACCTAATCAATTGTCAGTAGATTGAGCCAGGACGAAAAGATTGGAGAGGACTTCACTTTTGTATCGATGAATTCCAGTCCATTGATCAACGCAATATTGTACCCCCGGCGGATTAGCTTGAATATCATTGACCTGAATCCGACCTTTCTGGACTTTTCCTGAGTACCAATGCTGGCGGTGTCTTGATTCTGTCCTATTGCTGGGGTATCAATCGGATCCGCACTCGCACCATCGTGACACATAACAAAATAAACTCCGGTCGTTTCGAGATATTCATGAAAGTCGGAATCTTGCGGAGAATGGAAAGTCACAATCCTGATCAAAGGATGCTTTTGTTGAAGATTGACCGTCAGATGCCGCCTGATCACGGCTCTTGCAAGAAGAAATCTTGACCGCTTGACACTGGCAACGCCTCGGGGTATGCATAAGTTACGGTTGTTTTCGAAAAATACAACATGAAAATTGCAGTGCCTTTGGATTAGGCCGGATAGAAAACGCTCTACGGCATATACGGCATGCAGAAGTTGAAAGCCGTCTGATCGAGATGAGAAATTTAGTACACGTCATCTCAGCTGCTGTACAGGAAAGCATTACGTACCGTCAAAATCTAGCTTTGGGTCATTGAAGCATCGAAGAAGCAGAGAGTCTCCCTCTAGAAGAAAGAGTTCTTTGCCGGCATAATCGCCGACTAGGTCAACCCGTCTGGAAGACACATGGCCGTACCTTCAATAAAGTCAGCTGGGGGATTTGGCATCCTTCTCAAACAACTGGCGAGATCACCATTCTTGTAGACGCTCAGTCATGATGTTAGCCTGATCCGAAGAATCTTCACGGCTTGGCTGGACAGCCACAGGTTCCTGGATTTGTGACATGGTGCCTGCGATAATTACCGAATGAGATAGATTTTGACCGCCAATGATAGCTTCACCCGCGGGTCACTGCATGTTGTCCCACCTGATTGCTTTCAGTGGACGAATAAAAATATGAGAAACAGTTGGCAAGTATGTTTGTGTGGAAAGACTTCTATTTGCTGGCCGTTAAAGTACATATGCATTCATGATTAACATGGAATGTCTAATATGGTCTATTCCAGAAATTCAAGTGGGTTCATCTACGAATATCGAGAAGTGAATGAAGTTGTGCGAAGTCTGATAAGGCTGAGGAGTTAAGACGCGTTGACTTTAGCGCATCCGAGATAGCGTGGCGAAGCTGACAGGGATTGGCATGTGGAGATAGAAACGGGCGGTTGCAGCAAGTACCTTATGGTACTCTAAGTAACGTCTGTTTCACATTTGGAACAAGCAAAGAAAGACGCCCCTCTCCTGGAAGTTCATTTCGTTGATTGTCTCAACTTCAAATTACAGAATGGCAACGAATGAAGGAGAAGAACGCCTGTTGACTTAGTGAGAATTCAGCGCATAGGATGGCCGTCTTCCAATATCGAACTAATACTCATCAGCTACGCGGACATCCATTATTACTTCAGTGAGCCTACTCCAAGACCCACGGCCCATAGATTCGACAAAGCTTCCTACCTATATCTCTATGGCAACAAAAGTGGCAATGGGGCGAGGCTGGAGATCGCCAACAACGTTCGCAAGCCTGAACAAGATGCTTTCACCGGGTGTAAGATATGAAGTTTGCGTCTTGAGCAAGGGAAGAGACTGAAAATGCGATTCTGCTAGCTTTGGATACCACGACCATCCGTCAATCTCACAAACACCCTACATTATGTACCGTTACTGTAGACGGCTACAATGACCAGCATAAAGGCGCGATGGCTTCAAAGTCACGGCCTGAACACCACTGGCGATTGCCGAATACCGATCCTCGAAATGAAGGCAAATACCTCTTCCGCCTTCATACCTTGGACATCTACTTTTGGAAGCCTGAAGATGCCCATTCCTTTGTTGCTGCTGCGAGGAACAAGCTGCAACCCGATCAAGTGGGAATACTCGACGCACCTCCTACCCCCGCTGCTCACGAACAGGTCATGAGTCCGGTGGTTCAACAACTTGAAAACGTAGCTATCCAGGACCCAGCCTATCGCAATGGGCAGACTCGCAATTCTAGGACAGCCTCAACGGGTATCACCAATCCGCACAGGGAGAGCATGACTCAAGGCGCAGCACGCCAAGAAACTCCCAAAGCGCAGGACCCGGCTTCCTTTCAGCCTCTGGCGTACAATCCCGCCGCTCCAGCTGCACCAGAACCTATCAAGCATCGTGAGAAAACACCCCCACCTGAGGACGGCGAAGAAGGCACTGGTCTAGCGAGCGCCGCCCATCGCGATCATAGCCAAGCAGCGTCTCCTCAAAGCTCACTATCTCGACCCCCTTACGGTCAAGCACCAAGCCAGCAGGGATACGTCAGTCCACAGCCTCCGCAGTCTCACACTTCGTCATATGCTTCTCCTGCGCCTTCAGCTGGATATGCAACTTCGCCGCCATCTGCACAAGGCCGCCGAACGTCAAATGGATCATCATTTCCGCCTCCTCCACCGCAGAGTGGTAGGGGTTCAGCAAGCCCATACACGCCGACCCCATCCTTTGCTGCACCTCCTCAAAGCCCTCACGGCGCAGCTTCTGGGCATTCCGAACAAGCCGCGCCTACTTTCAGCGCCCCTCCTCAAGACCGGGCACCATTCTATAGAAGGGATACCAATCCACCAGAATCTCCAGCAACAGAGATCCTTGGTAATTCATATGTTAGCGGAGTGCGGCAGCCTCTCCAGCATCTGCAACCCCAATATGCTAATTATACACCGTCGCCGCCCGCTCATGATCCATCAGCGCCAGTAGGTGGCTACTCAAATTATCAGTATGACCAGCAGCAGCATCAGCAGCATCATCAAACTCAAAGCAACGAGTATGATGTCCATAGCCAGGTTTACAGACCAACACAGGAGGAAGCTTCGAAGCACAAGCCATCCAAGGCGTCTAATGCTCCTCCCGCAACACCTACAGGACGGCTTGAGCAGAATGCTGGTAAGGTTGATAAGAAAGTCAACAGCTTCTTTAAGAGGCTAGAGAAGAGGGTTGGTTAAGGTGATTCATTGGCGATATTCCACGCGAATAAAGGTACTCCGATCGTCGGCGGTCGTGGTTGTCTTCAAGATGACGAAGAAGCAAGATTTCTCTGGTCGAGCTCAGAGAGGCAGAGCGCATCCCAACGCTCGCTGTAGGTGAAGGCCAATGAACGACTCTAAAGTCGTGGCGTCGAATAGTGCGTCTGATCAATGGAGGAGCTGAGGATCACCTTTGAACAGTAGCCCATCTACGGGTCAGCCTACGTAGACGGAGAGTAGGTTTCGGTACGGTAGCAAAGGTACATGTAGTCCGCAAACAGTAAGCTCATTGAGATGTTTGGGTAGTAATGCAGGAAGTCACTGTTGCCGTACTACCAGGTTTGGAAGTTTTAGCCGAGGCTCTAATCCAAACGCGTAAGGTACATCATCGGGCATCCGTAATGTAAACACTCCTTTTTTCGGGGAAGAGCTTCCTGCTGCAATTGTTTGACCTCCTTTCAACAAGCAAGACTGCATTTCTCGGCTTGCGAGCAGTGACATCTCAACCTCAGCGAAGAGTTGTAAGTCAATGATCCCCTTCAAGTCAGGCTGTACTACCGCAGCGCGAGCGAGACGCGGTTCGGGCCCATGCATGCCTCTGGCTGCAGATCCCCAACTATGCTCACTCCTTGGAGCTTAGCTTCCCCCACACCATAGCAAGATCTTTCTCGCTCTGTTGCTCTTGCTAACCTACCTCTCTATCTCTAGTCATGTCAGGCCGGTCACCAAGCGGCGTTGCTTCCTTACGGGCAAGATTTGAGCAAAACAAAGAGTCCACGTCTCCACCTTCCCGTGGCCGGTCTCCTGCCGGTAGTGCTACTAGTGATCACTCAAGACCTATCTCAAAGGTCCGCACGAGCTTTGTGTCCGTGGAGGGGAGTGGCAGGATGGGAGAACAGCTGAATACTAAAGATACCGATCGGGGTGAAACTGTTCCTGGCATAGGTATGGAAGGGTCGAACACAGCCGTGAACGGCGCTGGTACAGAGAAGCCCGAGACCAATGGCGATTCGCTACCTGAGCCGGCACAAGCAGAAACCTCAGTATCAAAAGGCGATGTAAAGCCCGAGCCTACGATGAATGGCTCCGCAGCCGCTGGTTTGAAGCCTACGGGAATGGATGGCACTTCAGACGCCAATCCAGACAAACCAGTCTCAGCTGCTGAGGACAATTCCGCTGGCATGCTGCCGGCTGACCCAAAGGATGAAAAAACGATTTCTGGTGGAGCTGCTTTAGGCGGCGATACCGCGGGACTGGGTTCTATACTCAAAGGATCGCCGTTTGAGCAAAACGGGGAAAAGAAGGCTACCCCGTCAAAGTCTTCAAAGCCCAAGGCTGCCATAGCAAATCCACATTCTCCTAAAACACAAACAAAGGCGCCCTCGAATGGGATTGCTAATGGCAAACCAAAGGAGACAACGGCCTCGAAGCCTGCGGCTCAATCTAAATCCAAGATCACTGGTGCTGTTTCATCTGCCCAAGCGAAATCAGCTCCACCATCAGGTCCCCCGGACGGCCCAAGTGCATCGGACAGCAAGCCGGAGGTGGCTGCTCGTCCTGCGACTATCGAAACAGGATCAGCTGGGCCACCCGCGCCATCCACTGAGGAAATGAGTAAAGAATTCGCGGAGAGCAAGCTCGAGAAGACAATTCCTCCTGAGCCGCGGACTCCTACCAGCGCTACTGGAATTACGAAGCAGCCAACTCCGAGTAAGGCGTCTCCAAAGCCAGGAAAGCCTAAGGAGTCGAAGAAAGAAACTGCAAAGGATATAAGGAAATCTACAGCAAGAGAGTCTGCAGTCTCAAAGCCACCTCCGTCGGCAGCGGTGAAGCCAACCCCCAAACCTAGTTCTTCAACTGCGAATTCAGTCAAAAAATCAAACCCTACATCCCCCAAACCAGCCTTCACAAAGCCTCGCCCAAAGTCACCAACACATCCAGCCAGATTGCCAGCTGCGGCAACTGCGCCGACCGCAGCGTCTGCTGCCAAACTCGATGGAGCGCCACCGCCAACAAATGACCGAAAGCCGGTGAACCATCTTTCTACACGGGACAGAGTCCCTTCAAATCCATCAAAATCTCAATCAAAGCCCGCACGCACGTCTTTGCCTATTGGCTCCAAGCCTGCTGAGAAGCCAAAGGCTTCGGGACCAAGGCAGAGCATGGCAAGCTCTAAAGCCCCTGAGGGGAGTTTTCTCGACAGAATGATGAGGCCTACTCGGAGTTCATCCCAGAAAACTCATGAAAAGGTGGAGGTGAAGACGCCTCCGAAAAAGCATCACGTTGCGAAACCGAAGAGAACGAGCGAGGGCAGTGACAGGAGTAAGGCTGACCATGCAGGCGATGTAGCTGAACCAGCCAAAGAGCCAGGGGTATCAGCAAAAGAGACCACAGCTGAGCCAGGCCAAGCTCCAAGCATGGAGGAAGCAAGCGCCTCTGTCTCTGCTGCGGCGCATACAATTCCCTCGACGATTTCAGTACCCTGATTTCCTTTGTCATCTGCCTTGGGTACTTTAGCAACCTATGGGGAGCCTCTTCCGGCTTCTGGGCGTCTCCGTGTCTTGATGCAGAAATTGGAGTTATATACCAAGGCGTATTCATTGACACTGACCTTGTTGGCCAGCGCTGGAAGCCGGCCGAGTAGCGAGCCTTGTATAACTTTTATTCTTGGCCGACCGCATTGACTTAATAGCCTTGTAATGTACAATTTGAACCCCTATTTGATGACTTTCGTCCACGCCACCTGCAATGCTTGGTGGGGCCTCTAACACTCAAAACTCCTTCGCAATGCCAGTAAACACCACTCCACGAGATAGCCTCTCTTCCTCTGACGCAACTTCGAAATCCCTAAACCCCATGCACTAAAACTCCACCCCATTAACCCTACACAACACCATCCCCCCCACCCTCCTCTCCACACACTCCCTCACCTCCATGATCCCCCGATCAGTAGTCAAATACAACGCCTCCCCCACGCCCCTCATCCCCTTCACATACCCCCTCTTCTGCCCCCTCAACAACCCCTCCAAATCCTCCATTCCCATCCACACCCTCCGCGTCGGCTTCGACACCAACCGCATCTTCTCCAGCACCGGTTTCGAATTATAATACTTCAACCCCACCCACAACCGCCTACTCGCAATATTACTCTGCGTCACCACTTCCCTGCCCCCCTCCCCTGCATCCCCTTCCCCCCATGCAGCAACATGCCCGCTGAGATCCCGCTGAGCTTCCGGGTTGGCGCTCATTGTTGGGGCGAGGGGAGAGGGGGGAGGAGGGGTGGGACCGCCTTTTATTACGGTGTTGACGTAGCCGCCCTTTTGGAGTTGGAGGAGCAGGGTGTGGAGTTGGGTTGTTAGGGGGAGGGAGGTTAGGGAGAGGCGGGCTAGGGAGGCGTTTTGGAGGTGGGAGCAGGCGTGGGCGAGGAGGACGAGGGACATCGTGTGAGATGGTGGCTAGGGTGAGGGGGGATGGCGAGGCCGGCGGCCTGGGTGGTTGGGGTGTGAGCAGGAGGAAGGTAGGTGTGGAGGTTGGTGTGGTTGCGTTGAGGGTTGGTTTGGGAAGGTTTGTAGGGGGTGTCGAAGGTTGCGAGGTGGGCGGTTGGTGATACCGCTCAAGTGATGAATGAGACTGTGGAACAAGGATTGTGAGGCCAACTTGTTAGCTCGATTGCTTGTATTCAGTAAAGCATAGAGGCGAATGCGATATTGCAGACAGTGCTCTGCTTGGTCCGGAATTCAGCCGAAAAATTGTCGCCCTTTGCAGCCCTACAACGCGCAACTTCGCAATTTAGACTGATTGAATGCCTGATACTTCTGGCAACAATCAGGCATCGGCACAATTCGACTCTCAAGGCCATCACAGATATCTCGTATATTGTCTTAAGGTAACTCAACTGTTGAGTGGATAGCTGTTGCTATGAGATGAGAGACAACGCATGCAAATTCCTGGACGCCGCCAAACCCCTCCTTCGCTTCAATTGCATATTACAGATCATCAGCCATTATCGTATCCTCATCTTCCTCCAATATCACAATGCCACTGTCAGGCCTCCTCTTTGATCGGCCTGTACCCCGTCGTGTCTCGACATACCCTTCGACGTCCTTGAAGCGAGTAGCACTGACAGGCGTCAGAAGTCCCTGGTGCTGGGTCACTTCAGCTCCTCGTCTTTGCACGTCGCTAACGTAGGAAATCTTAACATCCTCTGCCTTCTCCTTGCAGCGGGCTAATTCTTCCTGCACGGCCTCGACGGCTTGCAAACCTGCATCTCGTTCGTCTTGCAACCTCCTCATCAGTAAGTGCTGCTTTTCCTCGGAGTTCATGACTTTCGCGTTTGATTCAGAAAGCTCGGTGGATAATTGCCCAATGTGTACATTCAATCCGCCCACTTCTCGCTCTCTCCCAACGCGTTCTTCTTCAAAGATTTTCTCTGTCTCGCGGATGATCTGCTGCTTCTCGTTGAGCGCGTTCTTTAGTTCTTCCTCCTGGTGCTGGAGCTGCTTGATCTTCTCGTCTCGCTCCGCGACTTCCTGCTCAGCTTCTCTTCTGCCACGCGTCTCAGCGACGACATGGCACTCCAGATCGGCAACGGCTTCATCCATTTCGGCTCGGATCACGGACATCGCGTTGTTATGGTCTCCCTCCATCCGCATGATCAGCGACTCAAGCTTTCCGACCTCGACTCGATAAGTTTCGAGCGCGTTTTGAAGCTTTTGGATTGAGCGATCCTTCTCATTGCCACCCTTTTCCAGTTCCTGAACTTTGCTTGCAGCCGCCTGAATGGTGTTTTCCAACAGCTGCACTCTCGCTTGCGAAGAGTCAGCCCGGACTTTTTCACTGTCATTGGTAGTGCGAACGGTCTCTGCATATTTTCTGGCACGTTCAAGTTGCGCAAGGACTGCATTAAATTGATTCCGGAGATTTGACTCTTGCGTTTGGGTCGTTGACAACGAATCTTCCGCAAGTATGACCTGGGCTTTGAGGTCGCGCATATGAACTAGCATAGTGTCTAACAAAGGTTTCGGATCTTCGATGATAAGACCAAGGGTGATTTCTCCTGGAAACAAATATTCGAGGGACAGTCGAGTTTCACGAAACGTCTCGAGATGAGACGGGAACGGCAGAGAGGCCTGAGTGGCAACGTCATTGACCGCTGTCAGGGCTTCATTCGGGTTTGAGGAATGAAGATCTTCGTCCCCATAGATATTAGGTGTTGTGAAGTCATCATCGGTATTGTCAACAAAGATGTCTATTTCACCTGAATGCCGTTGGTGCGG
>JAABUI010000441.1_pt1 | contig 32706 bp, 24 predicted proteins | sample 5559111 | NCBI WGS metagenome assembly JAABUI01 (sample SAMN10711870, study PRJNA513365) | rock metagenome | isolation source: Antarctica rocks | place: Antarctica: Victoria Land, Buttleship Promontory | reverse complement strand
TGAGAAATCTGTGCAATACTCGAGAACTTTAATAGAATTGTTAAAGCTCAAAAACAACGAAGTACTCGATGCTCTACATGATATGATAGAAGTCGAGCAGTGATCGAAGAATACTGTCAAGAAGTCTTAATATCTTGAATGTTGATGATTTTACAATATGAGTACTATACTACGAAGTGCACATCTGATATTAACTGAAAGCAAGAAGTTCTTTTACATGAATAATTACATCGACTGAGATACAATCAACATCTTATACGAAGAGAATTTTCTGAAAAAGAAAGCTCGAAAGACGAACGAGCTTGCAAGCTTAGACAGACGAGAAAAGATGAAATTCACTCGATAATGAAGAAAGTTCAACATTGTGTAAGTTGAGATAAATTAGAACAAATTGAGATAAATTGAAGTAGATTGAAATAAATCGAAGAAAATGAGTGAAAAGCATATAGTCACGTCGAATGAAGCATACATGAATGATCAAAACATTTCAGTTGATAGCATTTAATCATGATTATGATGACAAAGTATTGAAAATGAACAAGCGACTGAGATTTCACTGTAAAGATCTGTAAACAATGAGATTGATTGTGTAGCAGCTAGCGACATACAAGAACTTACATAGTTCAGATGATGAAAAAATCTAAAATTAATTAATCTATTAATCATAATGTCTGCTCATTCGTTGAACGAAATTTCTACTTACTCTATGCATTCTTCAATGCATCTGACGCATTACACACGACGTCTGTCAGTAGAAGTTCACGACTTGTTGAAGAAAGCTATAAATTCTCGAAATAGTGTTCTCTTTCTATGTACACTAGCACTCTTTTCTTCTATCAATGTCTTTTCTGTCATCGAAGAAGAATGTTTCGAGTGAATGAAAGCTTTGATTCAATTTTTCAAGCGAAGAATAAATTTGATGACGAGTTTTGTGTAGATGATGATTTTGATGAAATGTCATTTCTTCTCAGTATCGAATGTTCGAATCGAATTATCATATATATTCATCATCAATTGTTTTGCAGTCTCATCAATCTTCTGCTCAAAGATCTTTGCATTCTGATCAATCAAAGTTGAAATCTTCAATCGCAAAAGAAGAGACGCGTAATCAATCTGTTTCAATCTATTTCAAAACTGAGCAGACTGATAATCATACATGAGATCGTTGTGAGCATGATCGACTGCTGTGATCAAAACTGATGATAAATAAGACTGTAAACGTTGTAGAAAGATGAGTTCTGCGCGATCATTGACAGACATGATGTACGATAATTGAATAACTGTAATGAGAGAAATGAATGAAGTAAAATTGAAGCTTACTAAGATAAACATCGCGCAGAATCATGAATGCACGATAGCTTGATACAAGTTTTACTCTGTTGAATCAGCTTGTAGCTGATCTAATCAGCTAACGACTGACTGATGATTGATCTATGTTGCTAAATCAACTAATCGCTGAATTATGAAAAGTGTCTGTTCTAGTAGCTAGCATATGCGTCTCAAGCGCATTAAGATTCAGATGTCGTTGCTCACTAGCTTACAAGCTACTCAAGCTCTTCGTTAAAACGTCGATGATAGAAAAATCAACATATGCGACATAAGTGACGAAAGCGAAATTCATTTCAGCGCATATGAACAAACGCAAATTATATCGAAATGCAGTTCAGAGCATATGAATGAACACAGATTTTATCGACAAAAGCAGAACTCAGTCAGACGAGCTCAGCTTAAATCTCAATTTTATTCAGCTTTAAGCGACAAATGTTTCTTTTGCTAAACTCTAAAATTTAGTTCACTTTACAAACTGCAAATGTAGTGATTAGTTTGTTACTATACTGATCTCTGTTTATATCTTGTGTTGTTAAAGAAACAATTGTTACAGTTTATTATTTCTTTATCACTGTCGTTGTCACTTGTTGATCTCACAACTTCATCAGCATTGATCATCATATCACTGTCTTTCTTGTTTCATTCAGTCTCGTCTTTATTCTTTTGATTGACATATCATATTCATTTTCAAGACAAAGACACTTCATCAAATATTTCACATTTTGAAAAGATTAATCTTAGCAAGTTCAATTCAAGAGCAATCAATTTCTCACTTGATGATATTATCTTTGTGAATAACTTAATTGCGATATCATGATTTATTCTTTTCAAATTCTGTCAGTCACTAGTAATGATTTGACGCATTGACTCTCAATCACTCTTTACTTTTCAAAGTTTAGTCACAATGACTTGAATAATCATTGTTGTTGCTTTCTTAAAATTGTATCGTTTAAATATCATCATCATTGCATCGAGATAGTTTTCTCTCAGTTGATTGAATAATCAGTCATCAACATTGTCTTTTCAACTCATTTTAATCAAATGCACATACTTCTCTTTACAATTTCGATTGCTCAACGCTCGCTGATGAAGTTTCTTCAATAGCGAAATGTCAATGACTTTCAGTGTCTCAGTTTGTGTGAAAAATTTTGCTCTTCAAATCTTTCTGTTCAACAAGACAGCTCAGATCTTTGATAAAATCTCGTTTCTGAATTTTGAATTCTCTTTGACAGTCTGAAAAAATTTTTGCAACTCATTGAATTGCTCAGTGATTTCATCTTGTGCAGTGATTCATTTATTTATCATAATTCTGATATCTGCTTCTGATTTGATCATTATGCTGTTGATAAGATACTTCACTGAAATATTAATTATAATCATGACATCTTCTTTTGAAGCATCTTGAAAGATCTCGAACAACATTGATGCAATTGCATCTGACATAACTATTTAAACTGAATGAATGATAAGCTTAAGAATGAGAAATGACATTCAACAGATAAAGCGAGTGAATTAAAGAAATAGTCAGAGTGAATTATGAGAAGCAATCTGTCAAATGACATGACTAGAAGAAATCAATTGAGCAGACATGTTGATGAAATAAAAAGAGAGAAATGAGATTAACAGAGTGAGATGAAGATCAACAAGATTAACAACAACAACATGATGAGTGAATGTATTAATTAGTAAGAAGAATAATATTAAAAGAAATAATAACAACAATCACAACAACAATAATAGAATAGATCTCATTGTATGATGATTTATATCAATAGTTCTCAGAATAATAAATTTTTGAAAGATGTTTAAAAAATAGAAGAAAAGCATTAAATGATCGAGTGAGTTAGTCAATTAAAAGATCAGAAGTAAGAGATAAAATATTTCTATCATTTTGTTAGAAAATATTTTTATTAAAACAACTTTATATTTAAATTTCTTTCTTTGAATTTCAGCACACATTTAAATTTAATCTTCAAAAAATCTTTAAGTTCTTGTAGTTTTTGATACATGAATTCATTCAAATTCTTTCTCAACTCGCTAGTAATTCTCAACTGCTTAAATACAATTGTCTTGTCTTACAGTTACTTCATCATCATGAACATTGAGAATGACATGATACTTGATGCTGAGAAGATAAGTATCTTCGCTTTGTCAATTAATCATTATTGTTCATTGATTATTTCATTCAGAAAGTATCTTTTCATGTAGCTTCTGATTCTGCTCAGTCAGATGAACTTGAAAATGATGCAGAATTTTCTCAAGTGTTCAAGACTATGTTCTTTTCAAATAGTTTCATCAACGCTTTTCACACTGTCAATACATCTCAATTCTTCAAGTTCATTGAAAAGAATGAAAAGATCTTGATGAATGTGACTAAGAAAGCTGTGAATAAAACTCTCAAGAATGCAAGAAAAAAAGAGACAAAGATTGAGAAAAAGACTGTAATTTATGAGACTGATTATTGAGAAATTGAGATAGACATAATGACGAAAGATAATAATGATTTGACAGTTGATGAGATGAGAAATAAGAAGAATAAAAAAAGAAGATGTTCAAAAATTGCAAGCAGCATAAGAAGATCAACGAAGAATGTTAGAGATCAGCATAGAGCGAGTCATATGAATGTCATTTAACTAATAGATAAATGCTAAGAAAGAAAAGTATCTACAGAAAAGAACTCGATTCTTATATGTGTGTTTCTCAGCTCTGTGCTAGACTCAATTGGGTTGACATCTTACACATATGATGCAGATGAATGTTATTTCTTAGTGCGCTTTTCCTGAATATTTGATATGAAAGTCGTTCATCATCTCTTGAGCGTTCATAAATTCGTCGTCGTTAGCGTTATATCAGTTGAGATCGTTGTCATAGCTCTTTCATTTGACTCAATATTGAAGTCATTTTCGATATTGTCGAGAGTTCAATATATCATCGATTTCTCATTCGTCTTCATCGTTTATCACTATTGATTTCAAGAATTTATTCTTCTGATCAGACAGAGAATCATTGACGACGAAACGAAGAAGTTCTGAATGAAATACATTGTGTATATGCATAGTCTCGAATAGTTTCAATTTATAGAATGAGTCAATGAGATTGATGATCTGAAAAAAGTTGAGCATCTTGTCATTCAATTTTTTGAAGAGTCTCGCTGTAACAATGTTTCGTTCATTCAGAAACATCTTTGATTCAATCTTGTAATTGATCTTCTTTCTATGCTTGTTAGCTTGATTCATCATTTGTTTCCGTGTTTTGATCAGAGCTTCACGAGCAAAGATCAATGTCTTGTTCATTTGTTCAAATATATTCTTGACTCGATCGACTTGCAAGCGTTCGCGAATGCTTTCATACTCGATGATGTCAGAGTCGAAGCTCATATGAGAATGAAAGCTCTTGTTCATGAAGAAGAGAATCAAGAAGATGACTGAGAACAAGATGTTATTGTCGACAAACTTGATCATGAGTAGTCACTTAGATCAGTCATTCTGCATATATGAACAGAAGAATCAAAGATATCGCTTGATGTTCTGATTGACTTGTTCGCTTTGATCGTTGATCTGAGTATGATAGACAATGAACAATCAAAGAAAAATGCTCAGTCATTTGCAAAGAAACTTTCATAGTATAGAGATGAATTGCGAATGTCGATCAGATACTATGAAGCTTGATAAATCATGAGTTCAATATACTCATTGAATCAGCATTTCAGCTGTCTTTTCGACAGTGATATCTTCATCATCAATGATGCAAGAAATATAACGTCTTTCTTTTGACAATCTGCAGATAATTGTCAGAATAGCGTTGTATTCACTTGAATCAGATAGATCAATAATGAAGTTCATTGCTATGTCTTGTCATCGCTGTTCAAATATCAATAAAGATTGAAGCAAGTCATTTGATTTATCTCTAGATGTCTTTGAACGTTGACAGATATAGCAGTTTCGAATATATTGATCTATCGTTTTTCGCATGAATGATCAATAGTAGTTTCGCTTTATGACTTTCACAGTTCTAAGAATATCAGAATGATTGACTGATGATTGATCGTGCATCTCACGAATCAGATTCATTTGTAGAAGCTCGTTGAACGAAACTTATAACTGACTATCATGATACAAGATTTCATTCTGAATTCAACAATTCTTCAATTTGATATCTTCATATTGTGACTCGTCTCTTGCTATTACTTCGCGAAGTAGCGTACAATTCTCGTCGATTTCATTAGTCTCAAGAATCTGTTTATAGATTGATTCACTGATGTTCTTCTTTAGATCAGCAATTTTCATTCGATTCGAAGTCAGAATAGTGATTCATTGATAGCAAACATGCTTATCTTCTGAATCTTTGAGCATGACGTCAGCTCAACGAGTTAATGCATCGATCTTGATGTTCTGTTTGTCAGATCGATACATTATTCTGAAGTTGAAGTCAGCGAGCTTCTGAACTCAGCGCATCTGATGTCTGCTCAGCTCTTTATCTTTCATCAACGAAGTAAGCGCTTGATGATCGATGAACATCTTGATAGAAATGTCAGTTAGCTTCAGTTCAAGTCGTCAGTGTTCAAATGCTTGAATGATGATCAGAAGTTCTTTATCATATATCTTGTAGTTGCATTCAGCAGAAGACATGTTCTTGCTATAGAAGACAATCAAATGTAGTACTTCTTCATCATCATATTGAGAGAGAACTTCACTGTTGACGTAGTTGAATGAGTTGATTTCGAGAATAGTCTCACGAGTTTGATCAAAGTGACGTAGTATAGAAGTCTCGATCATACGTCTCTTCATATGATTGAAGACGATCTGACAGACTTCATTTCATTCAAATATGATCTTCTTTTGAGTGAGTTGAATCATTGAATGAACAATCTTCGAAAAGTTCTTGATGAAGCATCAATAGAAATTGCAGAAGTCAATGAAGAACTGCATCTGAGTGAGATTATTGAGTGTAGATCAATCAACGACTGCTTGCATCTTTCGCAAGTTCATCTTCAATTCTTCGATTGATATCAAGAGTTCTAGAAAGATAGTTTTCTGAACATGAAACTCGCACTTGTTGATGTTTATCTGTAGATCAGCTTCTCGTAGTCTATTCAAGATCAATCATACATGTCGCTTGTGTTTCTTCAAGATCTTGCTGTAAATAATAATGTCATCTAGATAGATCTGACAAAACTGATGTAGATACTCAAACAACACGTCGTTCATATAGTGTTGATAGAACGCAGATTCATTGATTAATTCAAAGAGCATTACATGATATTTGTATGAGTTGAAGAAGATAATAAAGATAGTCAAATCTTCGCTATCTGAGTGCATGCGTAGTTTGTTGAACGCGACAATGATGTTCAATTGAATCAGATAATTGCTTTCTTGTATATGAGCGAGAGTCTCGTCTATCAATGACAAAGAATAGCGATTTCATTTGATCAAAGCATTGAGCTTTCTGTAATCGACGCAGAAACGCAGACTATCGTCTTTCTTTTTGATGAACAAGATGAGCGAGACGTATGATGCAAAGCTGAAGAAAATGAACTCTTTGTTTAAATGATTGATCAGATACTTCTTTATCTTCTGAAGCTTGTGATCAAACATCTGATATAGTCTGCTTCGAGAAGACATTTCTTCATTGATTAACTCAATTTTGTGATCATAGAAACGATGCAATGATAGCTGATTGATCATTGCTCGATCGAAGACATCTAGATAGTCGTGATATTCAGAGAGAAGCTTGATCTTGACTTGCTCAAGAGCTTCAGCGTGAGAAAGCTCATGCAGATTCACTTCTTCAGACTTGTTTTCAGCTGTAGTCATGAGTCAATCGATTTTCAAGATGATAACAGCAAAGATCTTAACATCTGAATGTTTGACTAACATTCTATATGTCGCTGTCTCTATCATTGCTATGTTCATTGAACTGAAAGAGAATTATTTCAGACTGAACGTTGATTTAGAATTGATGCTAGTCAAAGTCGCGTCACACGATTTTAACTGTTCAATTAGTTTAACTGACTTCTCATTAAACTGACTGAAAGAGAGTAATTTCAGACTGAATTGAGATGTAGTGAAAGATTTCTTCAGTATATGAGTAGAAGTCAAACTCTTCTGTTTCGTGATTGTCTTGTTGCTTGAGAGTAGAACAATCGATTTCTGACTAGAGATGAAATTCAAAAATCGAAGAAAATTGATTCACATATCTATCACTAGATTGATTTTGTTCATTCATGTTTTTTCAAGAATCATTTGATGTTGATTTAATCAAGTGATCAACATAGAAGTTATGTCAATCGTATGATCTTGAACAGTCAGATTCAAATAGATGACATGAGTAATGAGTTTCTTAGCATAATGATCGTTGAATTCTCGAATTGACTTCGCTTTAATCAAAGTCAGAGACTTGATTTGCAACTGATTACAAACAATCTGCGCGATCACTTCATCAATGAACGAATAGTCAGCAGCTTCGATGTCAATCAATGACTTCAATGAGTAACTAATTTCATTGCTAGAAAGTACACATTCAATAGTCAAAGATTCAGAAGCAAAAGAGTCATTTGACATGCTCATCGTTGAAGAAATTAACACATCTTTCATCGCGTCTTTGATGAAAGTCTCTAATTTTTTGTCTTGTTATTCTTGAAAGACATTTTCTCATTCTCTTTATTCTTCGAAATGATGATCTCATGTAGACGAGAAATGAATGCACAAGATGCAGAAGTGTCAATCTTGTTCAGTGTGATGATCGAGTCTATCAGATGAATAAATGAGATCTATAAGAGTGATATGACAATGTGATATTCTAAGCAGGCACAGAATGAGTATATATTATGATAGAGCTAATTATTAAGAAGTTCTTGATAACTCGAGAGAATCGATCGACTATAGAAAGTTTGTCAAGCATTGTCAAGTTGAGCACGACATAATTCATGATATATTAAGTCGAAGATATGACGTAGTCTAAACAATGTCTTGACAGAGTCATAAAGTTTCAGAGCTAACTCAGATCTGATCTTTGACTCAGTCTTTGACTCTAGTCTTTGTTCTAATCTCTATGTATCAATTCATCATGACAATTGTCTTCTCTTCTAAGTGAGTTCGTTCTCGATCTCAATAATTAATGTCTCTGTTTACTCTGATAAATGATGACGCGCACTCATTGATTCACTCTAGAAGCTCTTGATAAAAATCTTCAAATCTCTGTGAGAAAACAAGAAAAAGAGAAACTTTCAATCAAATGATGATTCATCTTCGATTATAATGCGTATAGATGACATTATAAATAGTATGTGTGATGTGTAGTTGATGTAGATGACAGCAATGATGACGTGTAAATAGCACATAAACATTGTTTATCTTTCGAGTAAATGATGTTGTTGAGACGATAGAATGTAGACAAGAATGAATAATAATTGTTGATTTGTTTATCGCTCTTTCAGTTCTTCTCAACTTCTCATTTTCTTCAACTTCATCTTTTTTCAATCATGATCATTGTTGCGAGCATGCATCTTTGTTATCTCTGATTAGCCTGATTAGCCTAACATAGACTAGTATAAAGCTGTGAATAGAGCTGTTGTTGACACGCTAGCGGCCTAGCGTGTCTTCGTGAGTAAAACTCATGTCGTGTTGCATCTTCTTTCTACTTCAGCTTTGAACTTCTAGTTAGAATACACTCATATGATTCGCTCTATGCAGACTCATAACATTACTTCAAAGCTCATCAATCTTGCTATTGACGTGTAGATGATATAAAAACAAGCTACATCACTCAAACTTGAATCAGAATCGAAACTTGAAAATCGAGCTCAGAGAACTCGTTAGAAACCAAGAAATTTCTAAAACAGAACAGAAGAACACGAACGCGTTGCTCTAGACTAACTCTTTACTGAGCTCGTCGTCAGAACAGAAGAACAGAAGAACATGAATGCATTGTTCTAGAACTGAAATCAGATATTTCAGTTGAACTTCGATCAGCAATTTTCTACTCACACAATGACTAGAAGCACAGAATCAGAATCAGTGAGCATTGCTCGCTATGAACTTCGAAATGCTAGAAGAGAATCACTTCTATCACAGAATCGAACAGCATCAGAAGAAGAAAGCACGAATGCGTCGTTAAATACAGAAGAAGAGAACACGAATGCATTGCTCTTCAATCATGAAATGATCAAGATCAGCATCAGCACTGAACTGAATGCTTGAATAAGCACTCATGAAGCAGATGATCTCGTTGTCTTTATCAAGTACATGTGTCAACAGCATGACATCGAAATCAAGATTCACAATGACATGATTCAGATGTTGAATGATGTCAACAAGATCAACATCGAATTGAAAGCTATCAACATCGAGTTGAAAGCTACGCAGACAACGTTGAATGCTGTTCAAACGCGTCTACAGAAAGAGATGAAGAAAAAGAACGTGATTATACATAATCTAGAAGCGACATCAAGTCAACTAAGCACTTCGATTTCGAAAAATCGATTCTCGAGATCAATCAAGCTATCTGACTCGTCTCTGTTTGAAGATTTAAGACAGAATGTGAATAATTGATTGTCTTGAATGCAAAACAAGCTGAAGATGAACAAGAATTATTTTTCTATCAAAGAAATGAAGATTGCATATGTGAAAAGTCGAGTCAGTGAAACGACGATCAAACACATAGCATTCAGAATGAGAAACACGATCACGAACTTGTTTCTTGAAGCAGAAGAGATACTGTCGATCTTAAATAAAATGTACAACGATTTCAATCAACATCACACGACTCAACGACAGTTCTTGAAGCTGTATCAAAACAAGATCTTCTTTCATGAATTTTGAATGAAATTTCAAAGACTTAGTGCAAAACTAGAATACAATAATGAAACTCTACTAAATGATTTTCAGCATAAAATTAGCTCAGATCTTCAGCGAGTCATAATCAACGAACGAACTATGAATTTGAACGAATTCGTCGACATCTGCATGCAAGTCGACGTTCGATTGACGAAATTGAATGCTCGATCAGCTCTCAAGACATCAACGACTCAAGTCGCTCGTTTTATCGCTAGCATCTTGACGACGATCACTACTGCGATCTCAGCTTCAATCTCTGCATGAAAGAAACTCAGAATATCGAACGTTGATTCTGCTAGAAAGAAGTTGTTTAAAAAAGAACTTTGCTTCAAATGCAAGAAGTCAGAACATAGAGCATGCAACTGTCTCAAGTCAGCTCAGATGCACGAAATCGCAGCGAATTCGAAAAACGACTTGTTCTCGTCAAAGTAGTGACTGAGAGCGACATGCTCATATTCTGTTTCATCAGCATGTCTGACGATTCATTTGATTTCAAGTCGTTCACTGTTGACATTATCTTGAGTAGTCTAGAAAAGATATTCAGATCTCTCGCTCTGATAGATACTGAAGTCACTGACATGACTTTCATTGATGAATCTTTGATGTCAGAACTATGTGAACGCTTTGATATTCAGTCAATATTGCTGTCAAAATCAAAGTTGATTCGATTGTATGATGAAATCTTTGATCAAAAGTCGATTACATACGCTCTGTATACATCGATCATGATACAAGAACACAAGAATGAAATGATATCTTTATTGATAACTCATCTAGATCAGCACAAGATAATCATTGAAAATCTCTGATTGAAAAGAAATCAAATTTTGATAGATTCTGCAAACGATTGATTAATATTATCGTTGAAGATTCGAACATTGAAATCTGTTGTTCTGAAAGCAAGCAGTCAATCAGCATTTCACAGACCTGAATCAAGCGAAATCTGCAAAATGAAACGAAAGAACTTGAACTCAATGATTACGTCAACAATCATCTTGAAGTGACTCATGAACTCGAAACTAGTGAATTGATTCATTGAATCTGTACTCATATGAAAGCAAAGCACTCAAGTTGACTCTGATCAACTTCGTCTCTTTCAGTCAATTGAGAAAAAGAAGCTCGTCAATATTGTCATGATTGAAGTTGCTGCGTATTGAACTCTAGTCAAGAATAAGAAGATCAAGATCTTCTTCTTGATCATTAGTGAAATCAACAAAGCGCTTAGCTCGATTGAAGATTTCGCGAAACTGAATGAAATGATCTTTGTCATGTCATTAAATGAACTGAAGAAGAAGCTTTTGATAGTTTATCACGACTTTCTGAACGTTTTTGATAAAGAAAAGACAACGCAGTTGTTCTTGCATTGATCATACGATCATAAGATTGAATTAGAAGAAGAGAGTCAATTCTATAGAAGTCGATTGTATTCTATGTCGAGTCACAAGCTACAGAAGATCAAAGAGTATCTAGAAGAGAATTTGAAGAAGAAGTTCATCACACTCAGCAAAGCTTCTTTTGCTTCGTCAATACTATTTGTCGAAAAGAAAGATGATAGTCTTCGCTTTTGCATGAACTATTGAAAACTGAATGCTTTGATCAAAAGAGATCGTTATTCAATACTCTTGATAGACGAAGTACTAGCTCGAATTCAAGACAGTAAGTATTTGACTCAACTCGACATAATCGTCGCGTTCAATAAACTGCACATGAGTTCAGAAAGCGAGAATTTAACTACTTTTGTTACTTTCTTCGACATCTACAAGTATAGAGTAATGCTCTTTGAATTGACTAATGAATCTGCGTCTTTTCAGCACTATATCAACGATGTGTTGTTTGAATGTCTGCATAAATTCTGTCAGACATACTTGAATGATATTCTCATCTACAGTAAGACATTGAAAGAACATAGAACTCACGTGAACGAAGTGCTAGACAAGCTTCGTGAAGTCGATCTACAGATAGACATAGACAAGTGTGAATTCAAGATTCAGAAAATCTCGTTTCTTGAACTACTGATATTCATCAATGATCTGCGAATGAACTCTCGAAAAGTAGATGTGATTCAAAGCTGAGAAGTGTCGCGATTGTTGACTCATGTGCAGATCTTCATTGACTTCTGCAATTTCTATCGATGATTCATAAAGAACTTCTCAAAGATTGTTCAACTCATGATAAAGCTGACTTGAAAAGATCATTCATTTGAATGAACAGAGATCTGTCAGATGATCTATGAGAAACTGAAGCAACAGATGATGACAGCTCTCGTTCTGAAGCATTTTGATTCAATCAGAGAAGCTATTCTGAAAACGAACTTCTTAAACTATGTCAACGACGAAGTATTGTCTCAGTATGACGATGAAGACATTCTACATTCAGTGATCTTTTATAGCAAGAACATGATTTCTGCAGAATGCAACTACGAGATCTACAACAAAGAACTTTTGACTATTATTCAATGCTTGAAGCACTGACGCTTTGAATTGAAATATACTGATATTTTGATCAAGATCTTCATCGATCACCTGAATTTGAAGTACTTCATGATCATCAAGAAACTGATCAGACGACAGACTAAATGAGCTGAGAAGTTATTTGAATATAACTTCAAGATCATATATCAGTCAGAAAAACAGAATCTGAAAGCTGACGCGCTGATCAGAATGTCAGATGTCAAGTCGATTGAAGCAAATGATGATTGAAAGCTATATCAGCATCAGATGCTATTGTCAGAAGACAAATTTGAACTGCAGTCAATAAAAGCTGATCAAGAAGATGATCAGAAAGCTGGTCAAGATCTGACTCAGATCTTGCTCAGATTTGACTCAGAATCTGACTCAGATTTGAAACTTGAATCGAAAGCTAATCAAAATTCGATCGAAGAGATAGTTTCTATTCAGAATCAAATTATAGCAGAAAATCAAATGAATCAACAATGTATCGATATTTGAACAGTCATAGAACAGAACAGAAGAACTTGTCAAGATATGAGTCTAGACAATTGCAGAGTACTGAACGAAGTACTCTGAAAGAATGATAGACTGTGAGTTTCTCAGTCAATGATCACTCAATTGATAAGAGAAGCACATGATCTTTCGATCAGTGAACACTCTGACATGAATTGAACGTTGAACTTGCTGAGACGATCATATTGCTGATTGAAGATGAGAACAATGATCAAGCACTACATATGAAACTGTTACGTTTGTCGTAGGTCAAAAGCATCGAGAGATTGAATCAATGAACTGCTGAAGTCATTGCTCATATTCAAGCAGCGATGACAGAACATATCATTAGACTTCATTATCGATCTATCAGAAAGTGATGAAAACAACGCGATTCTGACAGTCATAGATCAATTGTCTAAGAAACGACATTATATATCGTGTTGATCAGATGACAAAGAAATCTTCGCAGAACAAACAGTCAAGCTACTGTTGATATGAGTCTTCAGAACTCATGAGCTATCAAGATCAATAGTGTTCGATAGAGATTCGTAATTCATATCGATTGTCTGAAAGTCTCTATGTCTGAAACTCAACATTAAGGTGAAACAATTCATCGACTATGACTCACAAATCGACGATCAAACGAAAAGAGCGAATCAGAATGTAGAATGATATCTACGAAGTTACTGCTCATACATGCAAGATGACTAATTCGTCTGACTATCTATGACTGAATTCGTCGATAACAATGCTATTTCATCGTCAATTGAACAATCAGCGTTCTTTCTGAATAAGAGCTTTCACTCTCATATGAGCTTCGATTCAAATTCAACTGAATATGAGATCACTCAAGCTAGAATTCAAGCGAGCAAAGCAAAGAATATATTCAAACACATGAAATGATCATTAGCGTTGATCAAGCAGACATTAGCAAGAGTCAGAGTCACAATGAAGAAACAGATTGACAAGCATTGAAAGAAAATGATCTACAAGATAGATGACATGATGTTTCTGAATTCTAGAAACATTACGATCGCAAGATCATCAAAGAAGCTGAACGATAAGATGCTAGAATCTTTCAAGATTCTGACTGAGATCAAACATGCATATTGACTGAAACTGTCATCGACAATGAAGATTCATTCAGAGTTCACTTCGAATTTACTACAACTGAATTCAAAAGACTCTCTGAAAGAACAATGAAATGAGTCGTTTGATTCTATAGTGATAGATGACGAAGACGAATGAGAAGTAAAGAACATACTGAACTTCAGGCATTACAGAAGAGGACTGCAATATCGTGTCAATTGAAAAGACTATGACGTCGATCTACATTGATACAATGTCGATGAAAATGAGTTCAAAGACTGTTCGAAGATTGTAAATGACTTTCATCAGAAGTATTTGAACAAGTCAAGTTAGAAATTGACTCAACAAGAATCAATCGATTGAACTGCAGCAATGAGAACATTGCTAGATGAAGAGAAAGAATAATGTTGCAAGCATGCATCTCTGTTACTTCTGATTAGCCTGATTAGTCTAACATAGACTAGTATAGAGCTGTGAGTAGAGCTGTTGTTGACACGCTAGCGACCTAGCGTGCCTTCATGAGTAAAACTCACGTCATGTTGCATCTTCTTTCTACTTCAGCTTTGAACTTCTAGTTAAAATACATTCATATGATTCACTCTATGCAGACTCATAACAATCATATCTTTATCATTGTGTGATTACTTTTGACAAACTTTGAGTATATCTGTATAGTAAGAGTAAGAGATCTAGATCATAAGTCGTGAATGCACAGCGATGCTCAAAGAAAGTCATAAGATGATGAAGTCAACTGATGCTCAAGTCAAGATTATTACAAAAGTAAGTGATGTCACAACTTGAGATTTCACGACTATTACTACGACTAACAGTATCATAAGTCTGCTCAAAAGACATTGATCAGACGTGATGATCATGATGCTGCTGATGCTGTCGATGCTGAATCACTCATGATGATGCAGACGTTGTCAAATTCTGATCGAAAGCTCATCACTTCTACTATTCAAACTTTCAAGTACATCTCAACTATCAAAGAGAAAATTCAAAAGACGATGAAAGAAGAAATGATTACTGACGCTTCGTCGACGATCTTGTCGAACTCACAGACTTTGCGAAATCGAAGAACGATGATGAGATTCACTTATTTCACTTCTTGATGTTATTACTGATGCTTTTCAGCTGTCAATTGTGAAAATAAGCGAAAGAAGTACTGCTGATTTTGAAATTCTAAATAGAATGATTTGTATAAAGTGTGCTTGAGTTCTACACATTGAGAATAGAGCATCGTGATGTGACGTCGTCTTTCAAAGAAAGACAATGTACAAGAAGTGTGCTCGCTGTGCGAGTAATGAGAATTTCTGTATCGCAGTGAGTATACTTATATGATACGTTTGCTAAACGCTCATGATTCAATGTTTAAATTTTCGACATCTGCATTTTGACTGTCAATGAATTCTTTCGTCTGCAGAAAATTCATGATAGTGCGATTGAGAATGAAGAAAAGAACGTTTCTCTGAAAACATTCACTGCTCATCAGAAAATTCTTTACAAGAAATTGACAACAACGACTCGTGTGAAGAATCATCTCAAGAAAACTCACAAACTTGAGTCTTTAGAGATTCAAAAGCTCATTCTCAAAAAGATGATGATTATCAATGACATTGTCAGAGAAATTCTGAATGTAAAGCACTTTGTGATATATTCAATCTCAATTATATATCATTTTGTCAGCATTTCTAATTGTTCTGATATATTTTAGCACAATCTGTCATCTCTTGAACTTCTGTCTTCACGTCTCAATGTAAATCTGACAATGAGAAAGAAGAAGAAGTCTGCAATCTTGCTTCATGTGAAAAATGTTTGATGAAGTGATAATTACGTGATGTTTGTTGTGCAGTGATGATTGCGCTTTCTTGTCGAGCGCGTTTGAACATCTTTGCGCTTTTTTCTTCTGTCTGTTGATTTACATATGTGATCATCTCATTAGAGAGTGAAACTATCATAATACAGTGATTCTTCTTTTCTAATAATGAGTTTATGCTTGAAAGTGAGTGATTATGCTTTTCGCTCATGTTTTAGTCTCGTTTCGAAAGCTTCTATAAGCTTCGAGACATCTTTCATATCTTCACTCAATATTCATTGATCATATTCAATGAAATATTCTTTTCATTGTATCTTATAATATAAGATTCTCTTTCTTTTTCGCTTCTGTAAAATCTTTTCTATCTTTCATTCTTGCTCATCATCAATAAGCTTGAGTACGAAATAATTGAGTATAGAGTCATCATTTAGTCTATGATTATACGACTCTAAAAGAGATACATGAAAGACAGAATGAACTCTATAAATGATTGAAAGATCAAGATGATACATTTGCTTGTTTATGAGTTCTTGTATACGAAAGAACTCTATCATCTTATTTGATAGTTTCTTGCTCAACTTCTTCTGCTTCAGATTTTTTGCTGATAGCATGACTAAATCATCGACATTAAAGAACTTAGACTTATGTTTTCGATTATAGTACTTTGTCTGAGCATCGATCGTGTTTTATCATCATTGCGTCAACATGTTTTGCACGTCTTGCAGCATTTCAACGCGTTCTTTTGCTGCTGACACTTCTTCTTTCATAGCATCATTCTCGATGTGTATGTCAAAGATTGAATCATAGTTATACATGACTTTAAAGAAACTACAGCTCAACGAAGCGTGCTTCGCCTGATGATAAATGAACTCGACTATGAGTAGAAGCGTAGCTCAGTCGTCTTACTTTTTGAAACAATACACTCTTAGATAATGTTTCAACATTTGATTTTGTTGTTCTGTCTGATCGTCTGTTTGCAAATGAAAAACGATGCTTAGTCGTCGTTTCATCTTGACATGATAGCAGATCTCTGATCAGAACGCATTGATAAATAGACTATCTCTATCGATAATTATATCACTTGAGACTTCATATTTTAGAGCAATCTTCTCAAAGAACAACTCTGCTAACTCTATGACAGTCAGAATCTTCTTCATAGACAGATAATGCATCATCTTTGTGTAGCAATCGACTATCACGAGAATTGAGTCATACATGACTCCTTTTCATTTACTAGACGACAGATCTGTTATGAAATTCATAGTGATTTCTTTTCATGAATCTGTGAATCGAGATAACGATCTCAACTTATCATATGATAGATGATGTTTTATCTTTACTCTCTGACAAATGTCACAAGTATCTATATACTCTTTGACATTCTTGATCATACTTTTTCAGTAATATTTGCAATTTAATAACTCGCTGATCTTGTCAGCATCAAAATGTCTTGCTAACAAGTCATCATGATGACGTTTCAACAACTCTTCTCTGACAGAAAGATTTTCTGAAACATATAATGATTCATTGTATTCTATCATTTCTTGACTATTCAATGTTCAAGCTTCGACGTCACTCTTTCATATACTCATCATTTCGTCTGCTCTTAAACTCACAGCAAATTCATCTTCTTGCTGTAAGATCTTAATAAGCTCGATTATGAATTTACTACTGAAATCATATGTTGTTTCATGAATTATCAGTACTCTGACAATTGCACGTGAAACGAGTTGTTTGCAATCAACAGTTTCAGCAACAGAATTAAGCTGTTTCTCAGTTACGTTGCGATCTCTATAAGTCGACGTTTCAACGTCTGTGCTTTTCGAAGTTGTTGATTCGAGTTGAGAAATTCTATCTTTTGAGAAATGTACTTCGTCTAGATGCGTTTCTTGCATTGCTAGATTCATGACTCTCAGCAGCATACTTCTGACATGCACTGCTGAACACATACTCATGTTTTCACTGACACTGTGAACAGACATCTTCTTGACTTCGTTAATCACTCATGTACAGTAAATTTCATCTTGCGATCTGCTTTTGACATGTTTCGCTGAATATCTTCGTTCACTGACACTGTGAATGAACATCTTCTCGACATCGTTAATCACTTGTGTTCATCAATGAGTTTCATCTTGCAGTCTGCTCTCGACATGTTTTGCTGAATATCTGTTCATACTTATACTGTGAACGAACGTCTTCTCGACATCGTTAATCACTCGTATACAGTATAGTTCTCTGATTGCTACAAATATAGAGCTATTTAAGCTTTCTATTCTAGTCAGCTTTCGCTGCAGAATGAGCAGCAAATGATTTGCAGAGATGTTCTCACTCTTATAGTCAAATCATCTCAATAACACATTGATTGAGTTTGTCTTTTCTGATCTATGTGCTATTTCAAAGTCGCAGATCGACAATCTCATGACTCATCTGACTTGTCTTTCATTTAGCTCTCAAACGTTCATAAAACTCTTCAGATTATTATGATCAGTCAGAACTTTGACAGTATGATAACTGTCTTTCACATAGTGTCATCAATGTTTAAACATCGCTACTATGACTAGAAGCTTCTGATCATGTGTCTCATAATTTCTTTCAACGTTTATCATCATTCTGAATCAGAATGCAATCAAATGTCACTGATCTTCGTCATCTGACTGAGACAAAATACTCGCGACTGCATAATCGAATACATTGATCTCGATGTGTATATGTCGCTCTGAGTCAAAATGTCTTAGTATAAATGCTCTCATAAAGACGTCGCGAAGCTGATTAAAAGCTTGTTTCGCTTCGTTCAATCATATGAATGAGCTCATTTTTACATCTTTTACACTATCTCTCAGCAGTTCTGTTAAAGATTCTGCTATCTGAGAGTAATGATGTATAAAACGTCGATAGAAATTGATGAATTTCAGAAAAACTTGTATTTTTTGATACATCTTCGATCTGAATCACGTTTTGATGATGTCTATTCTACTTAGATTCATCGAAATGCTCTCTGTGAATATGACAAATTCTAGAAAGTTCACTTTAGTGATGAAGAATGCACACTTCTTCAAGCTAGCATATAGCTTGAACTTTCTTAATCTCTTCAGAATCTGCTTCACGTGATCTACGTGATCAGTCTTCTCTACGAAGAAGATTAGAATGTCATTCAGATAAACAACACAAAAGTCATTTAAAAGCTCTGTCAAGATCTTATTAATATAAGTTTGAAAGATGACAGATGCATTGATGAAATCAAACGACATGATCATATATTTGAAGTGATCATAATGAGTATGAAACATCGTCTTTCACTCATCTTCACGTCGAATTCTAAGACGATGATAGACATTCTTCAGATCTAACTTAGTGAACTGCTTGACTCTATTGAGTCTGTCTAGAGTTTCACTAATTAGAGACAGTGAATGATGATTTTTGACAGTGATCTTATTCAGATCTCGATAGTTCATGCATAGATGAAGACTATCGTTCTTTTTGAAAATGAATAGAATAGACACATCAGTCAAGCTGACGAAGTGCTTAATTCATTCTTTTGCTAAGACATTGTCTAGATACTGTCTCAGAGTCGCTAACTCTGTGTTTGACAGATTATACAACAATTCATACGATGACTCTGCAGTGATTTCGATTGCATGATCGTGATCTTCATGCAAGAGCAATTTGTTGATACTTTTTATCAAGAATACATCTTCATATTCTTTCAATTCGACGAGTAAAGTTTTCGTTTTGAGCGCATTTGTGATACGATTCATCACGTTATTCATTGCTTTCACTTGATGTTCAACGATTGACTCTTTGACGATGTTGATCATGACAAGAGCATACACAGTAGACTCATCTTATAGAGCTTTCGCAAATGCTTGTGCGAAGAACAACTCAAATGCGTGCTCATTTACATCGAAACGTCATGTTCTTGTGATCATGTCTATTCAAATACGCTCGAATTGCATACTTGATATACTCAGAATCGGAGAAGATTCTTTCTTGTCAATAGCATAGAAAATACTTATATCTTTTTTCTCTATGTCTCAGCTGTCTCTCAGTCGATAACACATCTTATAGACGTCATAACAATAGACACTCTGATCGTTCATTCAGATAGATCTTGAGAGATCAACGTTCAGCAATGACATACTTTGCTTGATGATGAAACGTTGACTAATCACGTTCATCTCAATGTTGATATTCATGTGAATCTTTGTTTCTGTCTTCTGATCTCTCTGAATTACATGTTGAGATCGTGTCTAGAAACTAATCAGAGTGCGTGCGTGACTAGAATGTTTGATCTATAGAGATAGCTATAACTAAGACTTTAAGAATACAGAAGAAAGAAGATACAAAAGACAAGAAGAACACACTCTATATAGTTATTATTCAGATTCGACGCTAGTTTCAAAGAGAACATGTTGAAACACAAGAAAGATGTTTATTTGAAAGATGTTTGTGACACAAAGAAATGTGTTTGTCATAGACATCTGTTAACTACTCGTAACACAAAGAAGTGTGTTTGTCTAGAAGACAATAGAAGCTGATTAGAAGATGCTAGAGAAGAGAAAAGATGCTGAATCATATCTGAGTCAAACCTGAGTCAGATCTAGATCAGCTCTCGACTAGATCGTTGACTAGCTCTAATCAATACGCAGTGAACTCGCTAGCGTTCACTGTGAATTGATTAGAATTTGATCTTTGACACATTCGTAACATTACTCTTCTCTTTGAAAATTCATGTTCGCATGAATAGAACAAATGAAACGCAAAAATTTTCACTGTTTTTCAATTTAGTGTGACTTGTCTGAATAGAGCTTATGAAATTCAACTAGAACTTCTTTCAAGTTCTTGAATTCTTCTTTATCGACATAGTATCATTCGTCGTCTCGATCTAGTTTCGTTTATTTGATCTTGTATTGTATTTGATCTCGATATCATCTAGAGTTCAAAATGTTATCTATCTCTCAATGCTCATCATCTTCAATAGTGAGAGATTTAGATGATTCTGAATGCTGTTCTGATAAGAGATCATCAAAATAAGAACATAATAGCTTCGAACTGAACATTAAATGCAGCTGCTTCATGCTTATCGATAGACGAAGATGATAGAAGATCTCAACTTTGACAGTAATTTGATAAAGTTCTAGCTGTTTATCTTTCAAATTCTTACATGATCTAGTTGTCTTTATGTTTCTAGAGAATAATCAAACTCAGTCGTCTACTTCATAGATGACGTCTCGTCTATGTTTATTGATCTGAGCTTCGATGATTTGCTTTGTCTTTTCTAATTGCTGACGATCAAAGATAAGAAGCTCTTTCATTCAAGTGACAATATCATCTGCTTTTCTAGCTTCAAGACGTTCATGAGTTGTTTCGTAGTCAGTTGTATCTAAATTGAAACTCATTCGTGAGTGAAAACTTTTATTGAAGTAGAACGAAGTCATTGAGATGATCGAGAAGATATTGAAATTCTCGCTGAATTTCATCATGAAAAGTCACTTCGCTTAATAGTTCTGCATGTAATTACAGTAAATTCTAAGTTCTCGTTCAACGTCTTGATTAACTCATTTCGATTGATCATCAATCTCAGAATGATAAGCTGTTGATAGACTAGCTGTGATCTTGAGTCGCTTGCAAAGACTTTGTCACATTGTTGATATGAACTGAAAATCTCTGTTCGAAACAATGAAACTGAGTAGATCATGAAGTCGATAAACGTTTCATAGCATGATTCAAACCGTTTCTTCGACTGAGATGTTCTCATCTTTTCAATGACAGAAGACATAGTGACGTTTCTTGATGAGATGACATATGATTGTGCAAATGATGTTATAATCTTCTGATAGAGATAGCTCAGTGATGAAGTTCATAGCTATATTCTTTCAGCGTTTCTGTGAAATCGAAAGAGAATGAAGAAGTTCATTGATGCTATCTCTAGATGTCTTACTTTGTTGACAGGCATGACAGTTTCGAATGTAACATCTAATTGTTGCTTGATGATCTGATCAATAGTAGAAACGTTGAACTAGATCAATAGTTCTTCGATTGTCAGAATGAAAGATGAAAGGCTGATCATGAATTTTCTTTAGCAATTTCGTATGCATATTCTCAGAAACTCACAGTAAGTCTTTTCTGAACAGAACGTCGTCAACGATCTTGCAGTGCTTCAATTCAGTGCTATGTAGCTTGAGCTTGTTTTCACTTATAGCTTGTCTATACTCATTGCAAAGCTCATTCATTCTGTTGACATCTTTTACTCGCTGATAGAGATCAATCTCAGATTCGATAGCTAGAATATCTACTCTATCGAGTGTCAGAATAATCTGATGGCGATCTTCAGTACGCTGAGTTGATTCAGAGACGTCGATCAGAGACATTCTGATTAGAGCATCGACTTTAGTGTTCATTTTGTCTGATCGAAAAATGATCTGAAAGTTAAACTCGAATAGAATGTCTAGATAATTGACTTGACGTCAAGTTAACTGTTTGTTTTTCATGAAAGTCTTCAAAGTCTGATGATCAATGAACATCTGAATGAGCAATTTGATGCATTCAAGCTCAAGTCTTCAATGTTTGAAACATCGAATAATGATCAGCAGTTTCTTGTCATAGATGTGATAATTGCATTCAGCGAGAATCATGCTCTTGCTGTAGAAAGCTATCGAGTGAAGAACTCTCTTATCATCATACTGTGATAGAATTTCATCTTTGACGTAGTCAGATGCATTGATTTCTAGAATAGTCTGTCGTTTTGAATCGAAGTGTCGTAGAACTGAGATTGAGCTGATCTTTTTCTTTAGATCGTCAAAAGCTTGAACACAGACTTCATTTCAAACAAAAGATGTGTTCTTTCTAGTCAGCTGAGTGAACGATTTGACTAGCTTCGAAAAGTTCTTAATAAAACGACGGTAGAAGTTAACAAATCTCACGAAGTTCTGAACTTCTTTTAGATTGATCGACGTAGTTCAGTTGACTATGACTTTCACTTTGATAGAATTCATACGAAGATCTTGTTCTGAAACTATGACTTCTAAGAAGACAGTTTCTTCTACGTTGAATTCGCACTTTTGAATATCTATTTGTAAATCAGCTTCTCGTAGACGATCTAATATCATCTTGACATGTTGTCGATGTTTTCATTGAGTTTTGCTGTAGATCAGAATGTCGTCTAAATAGACTTGACAAAAGTCATTTAGAAAGTCTCAAAGAACGTCATTCATATACTGCTGAAACGAGACAGAATCATTGATAAGTTCAAAAGATAACATCTTTGATTTGTACACTTCTAAAGCGATGATAAAGATAGTATAGTTCTCACTATCAGAATGCATTCGCAGTTTGTTGAAAGTCGAAATGATATCTAATCGAGTCAGATGCTTGCAACCAACTATTTTCTTAATCATCTCATTTATCAAAGATAAAGAATAGCGATTTCTTTTGATAATAGCATTGAGCTTTCGATAGTCAATGCAGAATCGTAGATCTTCATTTGCTTTTAGAATGAACAGAACAGATGAGAAATATGAAGCTTTGCTAGAAGTTATAAATTCTTTGAAAAGATTCTCGTTTAGATACTTCTTTACTTTCTGAAGTTTGTAAAGAGACATTCAATATGCTCGACAGCGAGATGACGTTGCGTCACTAGTAAGCTCTATCTTATGATCATACAAATGATGAGACGATAGCTTGTCTGCTTGAGCTCGATCAAAGATATCTAGAAAATCTTGATACTTCAATGATAGCTTGACTTTAATATCTTCTAGATTCTGAGTCGTTTCATCGACTGAAAAGACATTTATAACATCTAGTTCGCATTGAGTATTGTAGATGATTTTCCTATCGATGTCTTCGATGAACATAGCAAAAATCTCGATCTGATTCTTCTTTTTTCGTTTTACTAATGCTTGAAAAGAGGCGACGTCTATGTTTTGAATCGAAAATGACTCTTTCTGAACGGTCGAAACTGAGTGCTTGAGCATCTTAAAGATCTTGCTGTGAGCTGCTGAAGAGATCAAAGTTGATCGCGATCAACTTGAGTGCTTTGTATTTGACGAGATCGAAAAAACTGAAATAGAAATATCTAATTGATCAGAGAATATGATAGTATCATGTCTCATGTTCAATAATATTTCATTTTTGTTCATTCAGAGTTTGCTCAATATAGCTTCATGATGCTCAATATCAGCTATCAGCATTGATACAGTCAATTTCTTATGACTTTCGATCGTGAGATTGAGTAGAATCTTATGAGTAATAGTCTTTCTAGCTAACTTCTCATCATAGTCTCGTATTAACTTCTCTTTTGCTAGCAATATAGATTGTATTTCAAGTTTCTGACAGATCTTATCGACTAGCTTGTCATGTATCAGCATGTAGACGACGAAATCACTATCTATCAAAGAACGAAGGCTGAAAGAATTGCTCTGAGAGATAAGAGAAGCATTGATCAGAAATGACTTTTCAAAATAGTTTTCTTTCAATAGAACTTCGATTTGACTGCACAAAAATATGATCTCTATCTCTTCAATGACTCTGAAAGAGATAGCTAGTTTTTTGAATCAGAATCTGACTCAGAGTTCGATATAAATCAATCAAACTCGTCATCTTCTAATGCATTGACTCTCAAAGTTTGATCAGAGCACTCTTTAGAAGTATGATCTGATTTGTGACAGATGAAACAGATTTCAGCTTGTAGATCGATGTCTTTGACGCTAGTCAAAATCGCGTCGTGTGATTTTGAATGATCGACGAGTGTAGTGACTTCGATCTTTCTATAGAGATTCAATGAATCTCGTTTCTCAGCAAAGATGACTTGCTTTCTGACTTTGTTCAGAGATTTCTTTTCTTTAATGTCACTCATGACTCAATGCTCATTGTTCAAATGAATCAGATAGCTACGAATTTCGTTCAGAGATTCTGACTGAATCAATTGACTACTTCAAGCTGCATGAAAATGATAGACTATCTTGTCTCGTAGATTGATGATCAATTGCTTTTCGTGATACTCTAGATAAAAGAACAAACGTTGAAACATCGAATAGAAGTCGCTGAATTTGCTCTTTTCTTGAGAGAGATTAGCATATTTTCTTCGAAAGTTTGTCTCTTTGTCGAAATCATCATAAAGCTGAGCAAGTTCATTTAACAGATCATTGATTGTGACATAGAGATTCAATGAAGCTTGTTGACGTCAAGCTAGAGTAGCTTTGACTGCGTCTTCTTCAATTCTGAAGTGAACGTAGATCAGAATAGTTCTATTGATATCGAAATGATTGATGTTGATTTCTAGCTTATCACGAATCTTTTCTTGTCAATCATCTCAGATAGATTCTTTTTCATCAGTAAACAGAGATGAATTTGAAAGCTTTTGAGATCGCTTGAAGAAATTGAACAGAGTAGAAAAGAAAGAAGTGACTTCTTTAAATGATTGCAGTTGATGTTGCAATTCAGTCACTTGATTTTGAAACGTCTGATTTAATTGATTCAAGCGTTCTTTGACTCTATTCATTTTCTCGAAACGAGTCTTTCATATTTGTTCGCTTGATATCTTGTCAAATAGCTCACAAGCTTTCACGTCTAAATCTCGTTGAGTTCGAAGACTATTCAAATCTTCTAGAAAAACTTCTGAGTCTTGTTCGATTCAGTGTTGTAGCTGCTTTACATTTTTTATATCTCATGAAGTAGAAGCTTCATGAGATTCATCGAGAGTCTGAGAATGAGACAAAGAGTATCGATGTTTTCATACGACATCGATTCTAAAATATTTCGATATGCAAGATGATAGCTCAGAATAGATGACTGAATCTGTAGTGTCAGAAGAAATAGAGCTTTGATTACTCTTGAAGAGATTGTTCACAGATGATCGAGTCATAGCAAAGAATGACGATCGAGCGAAGAACGATGCTCAATAGTATGTAGTGAGATCATTTGTTAAAGTGTTTAGTCTTCAAAGAAGAGTGTTGCTGATTTGAGAGAATTTTTGTGATTCTCAAGCAATCAACGAAGATTCTTTATCGTTGATTCTATTAATCGATTTGAACTGATGCTACTGACTGAGCGATAGATTCTCTAGCAATCACACGATCATATGTTCTCGTTGATTCTATTGATTTCTTGATGTTGTTCTGTCTTTCGATGTTGTCGATCATCAGATACACAAATTTCTTTATACTTGTCTCGTTGTCAATCAAGTGAACTTGAATGAGTAATGAAATCAGTATCGTGTAATTAACGAATTCTTAAAGTAATGTTGAGATCATGTCTAGAAACTAATCAGAGTGCGTGCGTGACTAGAATGTTTGATCTATAGAGATAGCTATAACTAAGACTTTAAGAATACAGAAGAAAGAAGATACAAAAGACAAGAAGAACACGCTCTATATAGTAGTTACTCAGATTCGACGTTAGTTTCAAAGAGAACGTGTTGAAACACAAGAAAGATGTTTATTCAAAAGATGTTTGCGACACAAAGAAATGTGTTTGTCATAGACATCTGTTAACTACTCGTAACACAAAGAAGTGTGTTTGTCTAGAAGGCAATAGAAGCTGATTAGAAGATGCTAGAAAAGAGAAAAGATGTTGAGTCATATCTGAGTCAAACCTGAGTCAGATCTAGATCAGCTTTCGTCTAGATCATTGACTAGCTCTAATCAATACACAGTGAACTCGTTAGCGTTCACTGTGAATTGATTAGAGTTTGATCTTTGACACATTCATAACATTACATGCTCTTTATATATAAGAGTCTTTACAAAGAGAACTTCTTGTTTTTTTCTCGATGATTTGAAGCATTCATCAAGAGCTTATCTTTTTTTGAAATCTTGAAACGACTCATATGTGACATCAAATCAATAAATACTCAATTTGCATCAGATTCTTTTGATTTATTCTTGATCTTTTCGTCTTTACAATCAATAAAGTAATGATTCTTTTGATTGCATGTGTAGCACGTTATGTTGAACAAATTCTTGCTATAACAAGATGAAGCATGTGAGCTTGTCTTTGACGAAGAATCAAGTTTAGTTGATCAATGAGATTTCTTTCGCTTTGAATGAGTCTTCTTGTTGACTTTATCTCGATCATGCAAGTCTTCGTCTCAAGATTGTTTCTGTTACGATTCTAGCTACGCATCTTCGTTGATAGCTATGTTGATGACTATGTTGATGACTATGTTGATGGCTATTCTGAGAGCTATCGCCGATCGCTCGCCGCTAGAGCATAGACTTGTTTCGAAGTCAACTCTATTCAGAGTTAGCTTATGTTCTTCTGAGTCATATAGATAGCCGACCCTTTCCTTCTAGATACTTTTCTTTCTTAGCATTTATATACTCGTTACATTACATTCATATGACTCGCTCTATGCTGGCCTCTAACATTATATAAATGCTTCTTCGTTACAGACGAAGTGAAATAATCTGCATCGATCTCTTCGAATGCTTCTGCTAGTAGTTCTTCAACTCTCTATCGACTTTGGTCTAGCAACTTGCGTTCGTGCAGCAGCACTCATCTTTCTTCTCTCGTGAGCTGATTCAGCGAGAATAAACAAAAGATTCGAACTCGTGCGCTGATCAGCGAGTATAAACAAACGATTGAAATCATTCGACTAGATCAAAGATCAGCGAATTAATCGTTCATTCAGATTCGCAAGGAATTCTTCGAATTTGTTGAACAATCAAACGAGATCAGTCATAGAACTGCGTGAAGTCTCTATCTCGAGGAGCAAACCCTCAGTGAGTCTGCTTCAATGGCATCGTCAATGCGATGATCTATTCGCTCTCATCGTTCTACTCACCAGTGGACCTGATCATACGTTTACGTGCAACTAGTGAGCCTGCTACAATGACGAGCTCAAAGTCGACCTCTTCGATGAGCAAGTCGATCAGTGAGTCTGCTTCAATGACACTGTCAATGCGATGATCTATCTTCTCATCGTTCTATTCATCAGTGAACCTGATCATACATTCACATGCAACTAGTGAGCCTGCTACAATGACACCTTCCGTCAATGCGATGATCTATCTATTCACATCGCTCTATCTATCAGTGAACCGATCTGTCGACTCGTTCGCGTGCAACTAGTGAGCCTGCTTCAATGGCACTTCTACCTCGCATAGTGAGCCTGCTACAATAGACATTTCGATTCTACACAAGGCTAAGGAAATACATTCATGCGAACATGAATCATTGAAGAGAAGGAATAATGTTACGATTCTAGCTACGCACCTTCGTTGATAGCTATGTTGATGACTATGTTGATGACTATGTTGATGACTATCCTGAGAGCTATCGTCGATCGCTCGCCGCTAGGGCATAGGCTTGTTCCGAAGCCAACCCTATTCAGGGTTAGCTTATGTTCTTCTGAGTCATATAGATAGCCGGCCCTTCCCTTCTAGATACTTTCCTTCCTTAGCATTTATATACTCGTTACATTACACTCATATGACTCGCTCTATGCTGATCTCTAACAGTTTCGACGACAAGACGTGTTCTTTTCGCAGATTTGTTTTCAATTGAGCGACAAGATCGATTAACGCATTTCATGTGATAGAAATCAACTGCACATTAGTAATGATCACACGCAGCTCAGATCTCAACTTGATGAATAAATGAGTTCACTTATGCTCATCACTATACAACGAAAGTTGATGTTTCAGAGTGCTCAGATGAGCTGCAAACGTTTATATCATCTGATCTGAATGTTGCGATGCGTTCGCGTACTGCTGAGTCACGTCTATGTCTCGATTCATCGAGTTCTCGATTAAATTCAGAAGAAAGTTGATAAAATTGAATCATGTCTGCTGAGCTGCAGACATAGTCTCTTCGTGATTAAATCAAAGTTTCTTTGATTCATTCTTCAGATAAATTATGCAGTACAAAATCTTTTTCTCATCACTTTCAAAATGTCAAGAGATATTTCAAAATAAGATTTCGATGTCGCGAATTCACTCTCTATGTTCTCTTATGATTTTGTCATGATACTTCTTCAAAGACATTGAAGATCTTCGCTTCTGTGAAACGATCTCATGATGACTTCGTTTCGTCATCGTCGACACTATGAAAACGATGCGTAGATCATTCAAATTCTTCGTGAGAACTCAAGTGAAAGCTTGATGACTTTTCTTCATTGTTTCAACGACTTGCAGAGTCTCAATCTCTGATTGAATAGCTGCTAGCTTTTGTTTCTTTCGCAGTTCATCACATTGAAGCATTGCTCATGTCAGCTGTTCATTAATATCAAGAGAGAGTTCATTCTTTGCTTCTTCACTTTCTGATTCAGTTATACGACGTTCGTTTTCTGATATGATGTCTTGCAAGATTGAAACATCATCGTTTCAACTCTGTTATGATCACGTTGCTGTTATCATGCTTGAATATCAAATCATCATCTTTAAAAAGAGTTTGAAATAATTAGAACTGTGATGATTGAGTCTATCAGATGAATAGATGAAGTCTATAAGAGTGATATGACAATGTGATATTCTAAGCAGACACAGAATGAATATATATTATGATAAAGCTAATTATTAAGAAGCTCTCGATAACTTGAGAAGATCAATCAACTATAGAGAGTTTGTCAAGCATTGTCAAGTCGAGCATGACATAACTCATGACATATTAAGTCGAAGATATGACGTAGTCTAAACGATGTCTTGACAGAGTCATAGAGTTTCAGAGTTAACTCAGATCTGATCTTTGACTCAGTCTCTGACTTTAGTCTCTGTTCTAATCTCTATGTGTCAATTCATCATGACATTCAGCTGAGAACAATTCTTGAACAAATGATCGAGAATCTTGCAGATGTAGCAGATAATTGATGATCTCACTGACTTAAAGATAGAAGAAATAGTCGACTTAACATAATTGATTATCAAAGTTGTTACTGACAGAAAAGTAGTGTGTTTATCAGATATGACAGTGACTTTGATGATGACAGTGCAACGTTCGCTGCGAAGCTGATAATTGACTCGTTGTTTACTATTCACATCTTGAAGAAAGATTCTTAAGCGAGTGAGCGAAGTAAAGTTCTCTGAACAGATTGATAGAGCATTCTGCAAGTGATTATTGATTTTATTCTGAAGATTGTTCATCAGAGTGCAATCATCATATTCGAGATAGTTGAATGATAGCTTCATAAAGTCAAAGTAGAAGACATTGAAAGACTTGTCTGCTTGCTTCAGAGCGTTGTACTTGCGACGACACTTTCGATTCTTATTCAGTTCATCGTATATTTCTTTCAGATGCTCAAATAGCTCGTCGATCGAAATGTATGAATGCAAAGCATCATGTCAATGTCAAGCGAAGATGTGCTCAACAGCATCATCTTCTAGTCTAGATATCACATAAACAATACAGATATTCTCATTATTGAAGTGATCGACATTTGTCTGAAGCTTGCTGTCTATCTTGATTCTTCAGCTGTCTCATGTCGATTTATCTTCATCAGTGAATATAGATGAATTCAAAAACTTGAAGAACTTGTGATGATTGTTGTCGAATAGAATGAACGACTCTCGTCGAGTATGATTCTCGATAGAAGCTCAAGACTTCATAGACTGTCGAGATTGAAACTGATTCACTGAACGCTGTTTCTTTTTTAGACTCAATACTTTCTTTTGTAGTTCAACGATAGTCTCTTCTTGAGTGTCTATTGTCATTTGATTGATCTCTAACTCATCAAGTCTCTTGATGTGATCAACTTGTAGAATGATTCAATGTTCATTGCATTTCAGAGTCATGTCTCATTGATCTCTTAGCTCGTCTAACATCTTGATGATCTCATTCGACTGATCAAGAGCTCACTGACGTAGTTGTTCTTTGATCTTAATGTTTCATGAAATCTCGATGTTCTTAGCTTCAGTTGAAGCATTGAAAGATAGTAAAGAAACTCGTCTATTTGCATTGCTTCTAAGTAAGCGAGCTGTTCATGACTCAACTGATTCAGAGTCGTGTGTCATTGTGAGAAAGATAAAAATAGATAGATAGATTTGATTGTGATAAGATTGAGTGATTGATTTGATAAATTTGAGTAAATTTGAATGTGTGTTTTGATGAAAGTAATTCAAAGAATCTCTTGCGAATTTTCTAAATAGAAGTAGATTATTTCATATCATCTACACGTTGATAGCAGAGTAGTTGATGAGCATTTATCTACTGTTAAAGATCAGCATAGAGCGAGTCATATGAATGTCATTTAACTAATAAATAAATGCTAAGAAAGAAAAGTATCTACAGAAAAGAACTCAATTCTTATATGTGTGTTTCTCAGCTTTGTGCTAGACTCGATTGAATTGATGTCTTACATATATGATGCAGAGTCTCAATGACATCACTTTTAGCTTGAATGCTCACTAGACTCGATTAGAATGAAATCAAGACGAAGACTAGAAAGAATAAATGAAGACTAGAATCATAACAAAAAATCTGAGAAATTCAAGAATGATTTAAATGAAAAATTCAATAATAAGATTGATAATAATAAGAAGAATAAAAAGAAGAGAATGCATCAAAAACGCAAGCAGTACAAGAAGATTAATGAAGATTCTGAGAAATTCAAGAAAAATTTAGATGAAGAATTCAATGATGAAATCAATAATGAAATCTCAGATGAGTCTGATGATGATGTGTTCAACGCTGAGAAGAGCAAGATCACATTGATCAACAAGAAGAAAAAGACTTTGAAAAAACATGAAATGAGAATGATCAAGAAATCATCTAATTTCAAAACAATTAAGACAAAGTCAAGATTAAAGTTTGAGTTGAAGCATCATCATAAGACTGTCTCAAGTGATGAAAAGAAGAATTTCAAGAAAAAGACTCATCTCAAGAAGCATTAAATTAATAACTCTTCGCGTAATTCATTCATAATTCTGTGCAACTTTCATACAAATCACTATGTTTTGTTTGATTTAATCAAACAGAACATTGAGCATTCTGTCATGAGTAAATTCAAATCATTCAGTCAGTATGATAGTTTCACTTTGTACATGAATTCTAAGTTGTCTTGAACTGCTCTCAATGATGAAGTTTCTCAATTTGAAATTCACTTGAATGATTGTACTGCAATCATAACTCTGTCAATTTTTGCGATCAAGAAGTTGCATGAGAAATATTTCATTGATTTCGATAGTGCAAGAATGATTCGCGCAACTCATGTTTCTTTGAGACATACATACAAGAAGAAAATGCTAGTCGATGATATCAACATTGATGAGAAAGTAGTGACTGAAGTCGTTTACTATTATATGTGATGAAGAAAATTACATTGCATGATGAGTAAGAAGAATTTAAATGCGAATCTGTATCAGATTTGATCAAGTTTCAAGAAGTTCAAGTGTGATGAGTTTGAATTCAAGATCAACTTCAAGATCATAATTTAATATCAAGCTGATTTTAAGCAAGACAATATCTTTGACTCGACTTGAAATTGAAGATGTGTTTGAATGACAAATGCATGTCACGCAGTTTTGTCAATAGATTTTCTTTAGATAGCAGTTTTGATAGTAATGTGAAGTTCTCTTTGATCACTTTATTCTTTCACTTCGTGACTTTATAGAATAATATCTGTTGCTGAACATGAAAGATAATGTTAGGGGCCAGCATAGAGCGAGTCATATGGGTGTAATGTAACGAGTATATAAATGCTAAGGAAGGAAAGTATCTAGAAGGGAAGAGCCGGCTATCTATATGACTCAGGAGAACATAA
>JAABUI010000439.1_pt1 | contig 32830 bp, 28 predicted proteins | sample 5559111 | NCBI WGS metagenome assembly JAABUI01 (sample SAMN10711870, study PRJNA513365) | rock metagenome | isolation source: Antarctica rocks | place: Antarctica: Victoria Land, Buttleship Promontory | reverse complement strand
CGCGGCCGACCGATCACTGTTGTCGCGTCCGGTACCTTGCCGCCCGGCGTCTGCGGCCGATGGCTCGCGCGGACGAGCGATGACCTCGTCGAGATCCACACGGACGTGCCGAGTAAGGCTTTCACCACGGCGCACGAGCTGGGCCACATGATGCTGGGTCACCGGGGCCGGTCGGTGGTGCCGACAGCGGCCGAAGCGGCCGACGTCGCCGCCCCGAGCCTGGTTGAGTTCATGCTGGCCCGCGGTGGCGACGAGTCGACTCCGGAGGATGCGGCACAAGAGACCGAAGCTGAGGAGTTCGCGGCGATCCTCATGCGGCGGCTCCGGCAGGCTGCTCTGTCGCACGTACCGGCTGTGCAGGCGCGCTTGGAAGAGACACTGAGCTAACCATGGGCCTTGGTATCGCCGCCGCTGTTCTCTGGGGTGCCGCAATATTTCGCTTCGTTCGCGTCCGTCAGCGCCCCCATTCGCGCTCGCTCCGCGCGATGGCGTTCGCTCTCCTGGCCCTCGCCCTGGCCACCACGATGACGTTCCCGCCGGCGGCCAACGCGATCAACTGGGGGAGCCACTGGTCCGGGATGAGCGGCGCGCTGAAAGAAATTGGCATCGCCGCCACTGCTGCCGCCGTCGAGCTGATGGTTTCCTTCGTTCGGTCGGGTCCTGCACTGACCCGCCGCGCAGTCCGGGTGCGCTGCTGGGTGGCCGCCGCAGTCGCGATCGCATCACTGGTACTGCTGGTGCCCGCCGGCCCTGGTGTCGACTTCTCGCAGGACCGCCTGTCTGAAATCACGGGGTCGGCACCCTGGATTGCCGAGTCGCGTCTGCTGGTGAGCGTGTACGGCCTGATCGTGCTCACCCGTGTCGTCGTGTTGTGTGTTCTCCACCGGACGTCCACCGCACTCGGCCGCGGTGTCGGTGCCCTCGGCCTTGGCGCCGGCGTCATGGTGGCCTACTGCGTCGTCCGCGGCTACTTTCTAGTCAGCGCTCGCTACTTCACCGCACCGCCGAGCGTCATTTATCACGTCGGCACGCTGCTGGCCTCGGTAGGACTTGCCCTGATAGCAATCGGCACAGTGTGGTCACCAGTTGAACACTGGATTCGCTTTCAGCGCGCTTGGCCGCTACTGCGCCCGCTGTGGTCGGTGTTTGACGGCGTTGGAGGTGTGGGCGGTGACATTCCACCGACTTTGGCAGATGCCGAGGCCAAGCTCGATTACCGGGTTGTTCAGATCCAGGATGCGCTATACCTGCTAGCGATAGATATGGGCGTCCCTTCCACAGGGCACAACACTGATGGCATACCAAACCGGGCGACCAACATCGCACGGTGGGTTGCCTATGGCGCACCTGAGATCAGCATGGCTGCCTTGCCCACCCCAGATGAAATGACGGATACCGATTGGGTATTGACTATCGCCGGGGCCTACCGCGAGACCCTCAGGTTCAGCGGGGAGCGGGGGGAACCTCAGCACCGCATCCTCCGGAGTGAAGGGACGCCGCCGTGACCACGACCGCTGCCCAACGCAGCCGTGTGGGCGCGCGAGTGCTGAGCGAGGTGCTGACGCCCGCTGTCGTGAACATCTTCGTGGCCGTTGCGATCGGACTGCACAGCCGCTCCTGGGCCTGGGGTGTAGTTGTTGCACTCGCCGCGGGAGGACTACCTCTGCTCGGAATCCTGTTGAGCGTCCGCGCCGGAAAGTTGGGTGATCATCACGTAACGAACCGCGCGGAACGGCCCCTGGTCATCGCCCTGATTTTTGCCGCTCTGGTGATCTGTTCGATCGCCCAACTGCTGCTTGCCGCACCGCGGCCGGTCATTGGGCTTACGGTCACGATGATCGTCACTTTGATTGTGCTTGGCGCGGTCACGGGGTTCGCGAAAGTGAAGATCAGTGTGCATACGGCCGTCGCGGCTGGCGCCACGATCATGCTGAGCATTGCTATCAGCCCGGTATGGGCGCTCGCCGCAGTGGTCGTTGCGTTCTTGATGTGGGCCCGCGTGCGGATTGAGGAGCACACCCCCATAGAGGTAGTCGCGGGCGCGGGTGTTGGGCTAGTGGTCTCCGCCGTCGTCTTTGGACTGATCCACTGAGACTTCCGTCAGACCTTCGGCCTTACGGAGGGTCTCGATGAGCGATTCAATCGTCTGGCGGGAGGTCGGGGACAGGTCCGCGGACCGCGCCGCTATGTTCCGCACGCCGTTGTCCCGGAGCTTCACCAGCATCTCGAGGTCGCGGTCCATGCGACTGGCGTAGTCGTCGTCGAAGAAGTATTTGGTGTCGACGTGGAAAAATGTCGCGAGTGCGTTTACCGCTGCGGCGCTGGGGTTGGTTTTCTGCCCGCTTCTGAGCTGCGAGAGATACGAGGCTGACATCTTCACCTCGCCCTCGGCTGTGATCGCAGCAGCGACTTCTTGCAGCGAGTACGGTCCGCGGGCGCTGGGATGCACCGTGGCAAACAGCATGGCGAGTCGGCCATTGAACATCGCCACAGGCTGCCTCCAAGGGTCTGTTGATCACCGAGTCTGTTGCTGTGCGCCGCTGACCACATCGTCACTACGGCGGGTTGCGCTAGCAACGTTGAGGTACTACCGTACTTGCTGTAGCAACTTCGCGAAGGTTGTTGCACACCCAGACTAGGGCGGATCACCTGCTGGGCGCGACCGAACCAGAGCATAAGCCTGCTCTACCGATCCGACAGGTACATGAAGCGAGCCCGCTAGCCGTTGCGCTACGTCGCTAGTCAGCCTCACTTCACCTCGTTCCAGAGCGGAAAGGTGTGCTGTTGAGATTCCCGCCTCCCTCGCCAGCTCGGGTTGCATCAATCCGGCGAGCACCCGCAAGTCGCCTAGATATCGGCAAGTTGGGTCGATCTGCACAAGCCGTGAGATCGGCTGACCCAGGACGCGAGCTATCTGCGCGAGGCTGTCTACCTGCGGTTTCGTCCTGCCTGTCTCCCAGTTCCCCACCGTGGCCGGGGTGGCGCCGATGAGCCGAGCTAGATCGCCTCGCGACATCTTCGCCGCCTGACGTGCGGCCGCCAACGTTTTGGGCGCGAACCCGCGCATGACGCGCCTCGTCACCGTCGTTGCCCGTGCGAATCGCCCACGATTCACCATGATTACTCCTCAGTAGGTTGACGTCACGGCTTATCGTAATAGATTATCCGCATAGAAACCGAGTCATAGAGGGGGACTGATGACCCCACCTGTCCTTTTTCCGCTGCGTGCTGCAAGCATCTGGCGCCGGCCGGTTGCCGCTGCGGTAGCCGGTTGCCCAGCGGTGACCGTGCCGAATCCGGGGAAGCTCGCTACAAGGGTGGTCGTGCGGTGAAGGGCAGCAAGGCGGCCGTCGTGCTGCTCGCGCTGGCGTTCGTGGTGCCGCTGCTCGTGATTGTGATGGTGGTGGGTGGCTCCGCGCCGCCGTGTGATCAGCAGGGCGCGGGCGGTTCGGGTGGTGGTCCGGGCACCGGTGCGTTGGCTGCGGGAGGTATTCCCGTGGCGTTTGTGCCGCTGATCCAGAAGGCGGGCGCGCTGGACCCCGCGTTCCCGGCCCCGGTGCTGGCCGCCCAGATTCAGCAGGAGTCCGGCTTTCACGCCTCCGCGGTGTCGGCCACCGGGGCGATGGGGTACTCGCAATTCGAACCGGGCACATGGGCTTCGTACGGTAAGGACACCACCGGCAAGGGTTCCGCCGATCCGAACAACTTCTCCGACGCGGTGGATGCGCAGGCCCGCTACGACCATGATCTGGCGAACCAGGTGCGCGCCGCGCAGGCCGCGGGACAGATCCACTCCACCGCGAGCGTGACCGAGATGGCCCTGGGTGGTTACAACGCCGGCATCAGCGCAGTGATCGCCGCGGGTGGGGTGCCGGGCAACGCTCAAACCTCAGCGTACGTCCCGGCGATCATGACCATGGCGCGGGGCAAGTTCTCCCAAGCGGGCACCACCGCCGGAGCTGCCCCCGGCGCACCGGCACCGGGTGGCGCCCCCGCCGCGCCAGCGGCCGGGGCGGGGGCCGGGGCGGGGGTGTCGGCGTCGGGAGGGTGCGGAAACCCGGGGCAGGTCCAGGTGCTGGCCCTGACCTACCCCTCCTCCACCGGGGTTCCGCTGGCCGCGGATGTGTACCTGCCCCCGGGCGGTGGTGCGGGGACGCAGCCGCTGCGCCCGATGCTGGTCATGGTGCACGGCGGCGGCTGGTTTTTCTCCGACCGCCACGAGCTGGACGCGGAATCTAGGGATGCCGCGATGCACGGCTATATCGCCGTGAACATTGACTATTCCATGGCGGTGCCGCGGTGGCCGACCGAACCCGACGATGTGCGGGCCGCCATCGCGTGGGCGCGGTCGCAGGCCGTCCAGTGGGGTGGGGACCCGGCGAGGATGGCCACCTGGGGTGACAGTGCGGGGGCGAACCTCGCGGTGGAGGTCGCCGCCACCGGGGACCATTCCGGGCTGCAAGCCGCAGTGGGCTGGTCGGGTCCCTACGACCTGGGTGCTTTGCCGGCCGACGCCGCCGCCATCGTCTCGACCAACTACCAAAAGGCTGCGGCCACTGCAGATCCGGCGATCTACTTGGGGTGCTTGGCGATCATCTGCCCCTCCACGTACACCGCGGCGTCCCCGGCGTTGTCGGCGACGGCGGGGACCCCGCCGGTGTATCTGGCGAACTCCACCAACGAGCTGGTACCGATGGCCCAGCAGGACCACATGGTCGCCACCCTGGCCCGGTTGGGGGTGGCCCACCAGGCGGTGGTGGTGCCCGGGACGGGGCATGCCACCGCCTACGCCGCCACGCAGACCGCGCCGACCTTGGCCTGGTTGGACAAGACCCTGGGGTTCACCCCACCGCCGCCCCCCACAGTCGGCGGCGGCGGCGGCGGCACGGTGGGTGACCCGACGCAGCGCAGGGTGGTCGACGCGGCGACCACACAGCTCGGTTTGCCGTACGTGTGGGGAGGCGGCAACGAAAACGGTCCCAGCGGAGGCGGTTTCGACTGCTCCGGGCTCGTGCTGTACGCGTTCAAACAGGGCGGCGCCCCGCTGCCCGGTGCCCCGCGCACCGCGCAGGCCCAGTACGCGGTCACCGCAGCCACGGCCTTGCCCGGCGGCTTCGACCCGGCGTCCTACCAGGCCGGGGACCTGTTGTTCTACGGCACCGCCGACAACATTCACCACGTGGCCATCGCGATCGGGAACGGTCAGTTGATCCAGGCCTCCACGTTCGGGGAACCGCTGAACATCAAACCGATCTATCACTCCGACTTTTTCGCGGCCACTCGACCACTCGGCACACCAGGAGGAGCACCGCAATGACCACCACGATCCACGCTGCTGGCCCGCTGTACGTCGGTCCCCCGTACGCGACCGCATCCTTGCCCGAGGTCGTCGCCGTGCTGCACGTGCTGGTGAGGGCGGTGTTCGTGCTGTCCGGTCTGGTCGTGCTGGTCGCCGTGGCCGTGATGGTGTTCTCCGGCGGCCGGGGGTGCGGGCCGTCCCGGGCGTCGGTGGCGGTGCCGCTGGCGATGGTGGTGTCCTTCGTGACGGGTGCCTCGACCGTTGCGTGGGCGGCGGCCGGGCCGGACAGGGGCCTGCTCACCCTGCTCGCCGCGACGGGGCTCGTGGTCGTCGTGGGGTGGTGCATCAGGTGGCGGGAGCGGTTGTGGTGGGCCGCCTACTCGGCCGCGTCCGGTGATGGTGCGGAAGGTGCACCGCAATGAGCAGGACGGTAATGCGCCAGGTCGGTAGGACAGTGCTCGCCACGGCGGTTGTGGTGGTGTGCGCAGGGTGCAGCACACCGACCGCACCACCATCACCATCACCGGCACCGGCTTCGTCAGCGCCGCCGAGTGCGGTAGTTCCGGCGACCGCACTGCCCTCCTCCTCGGCGGGCGGTGGTGCACCGGTGACGGTGCCCCCCGGTGCGTCGGGGACCCCTCGGGGAGCCGGACCGGGCATCGACCAGGTCAACGGGGCCGATGCCGGCGCGGTGGGTGAAGCCTTCTCTACGGCCACGTTCACCTACGACGCCCTGATTGACACGTCTCCCGCGGATGGGCAGCGCCGCTCCGCGGACTTCGCGACACCCGCCTTCGCCACCGCACTGCGCCAGCCGCTGATGCAGGGGGGCGGTGCGGTGTGGAACGAGATGGCCGCCCACCGGGGCTACACCACCGTCGCCCTGACCCCAGACCACGACGATGGCCGCCCCCCGGACACCGCGACGAGCGCGGTCCGGGGATGGACGGTCACCGCGACGGGGCACGCCGCCGATGGGTGGAGCGCCCCGATGAGCTCGGTGGTGATGTTCGTGTCGATGACCCGCCCGACCCCTACCGGCGGGTGGCAGGTCTCCAGCCTGCGGATTCCGGCGGCGAACTGATGACGGAACCGACCGTGATGCGGGCCCCGGTGGTGGGTGCGGTGGGCGGTGGTGTCGGGGCCACCGTCCTGGCGGCGCTGTTGGAGTGCCCCGAGGTCGGTGTGGTGGCCGGTGACGGTTCGCAGCCCGTTGATGTGTTGGTGTGCCGGTCCACCGCGCACTCGGTGCGGGACGCGATCGCGGTGGCCGCCCGGATGGGCGGCGCCCCGGTGCTCGCGGTGGTCGCGGACTGTTCGCACAGCCCGCCCTCCGCGGTGCGTCACCGCCTGCGGATGGCCGGGCCGAACCTGACGGGCATCGTCGCGGTGCCGTGGTGGGACTGGCTGCGGGAGACCGATGATCCCGCCGCGCACACCAGCACCCTCGTCGCCGGTGTGCCCGGGCGCTCGAAGCCGGGCAGGTCGGTGCTGGGCATTCGCGATCAGCTCGTCGCCGCGCTCACCCCGCTGCTCAGCGCTGCGTTGCCGAGCGCCCCGGCGGTGCCGCCCGACGAGCAATCGCCACCGGCCCCACCCCAAGCGCATGTCTGCTGACCGTGGAAAGGACCGCTGCCCATGTCAATGCTGATCGTCCTGAAATGGCTGCTGGTGCTGGCCGCGGTGGTGTGCATCGTGGCGACGGTGCCCGCGCTGCTGCACGTGAGGAGGGGCCTCCGAGCAGTGCCGCCGCTGTTCCTCGTCGCGATGCTGAACGTGACGATGGCCGCGGCACTGTCCACGGCGGGGTTCTGACGTGCACAGCGAACAAGCGCGCTCACCACCGACCGCGCGCCCGGGGGACAGGTTCGTTTGTGCACCTCTGTTAATCCACCGAAAGGATTCACCATGTCTGTGTTGCTGCACTCCTTCGATGCGTTGAGTTCAACGATCCTTTACGCGGCGCCGCCGAATCCGCCGGCGCAGGCTCCCCCCGGCCTCGACACCTTCACCACGAAGGTGCTCGGGTGGTTGAAGTGGGGTACGGGTATCGCCGCGATGGGTGGCCTGCTGGCCGTGGCGGTGATGATGGGCGTCGGTATCCGCGGTCGTTCGGACACCGCGAAGAACGCCATGTCCCACGCCCCGTGGGTGTTCGGGGCCGCGGCCCTCGCCGGGTCCGCGTCGGTGTTGATCGGCGCTGTCGGCGGCTGATCGAGCCCGTCCCCGATGTATCCAGCACCCACCCCCATGGGAGAGGAACCCCACGATGACTGGTTTCACGACGAAGCAGTACACAGATCGGCGGCGCCCACCGTGGCTGTGGCCGGTGGTGGCTCTTGCCGCGGTGATCGTGGTCGCCGCCGTCGTGGGGTTCTCCCTCAGTGGCGGGGGCGGCCCCCCTGCTGCCCAGCAAGGCACCCCAGCGCCGACCTCGGCCGGGTCGGCACCGCCGCCGCCTGCCCCGGCCGGGCCGGGAGGGGGTGCAGTCAGTGGAGGTTCCCGCCAACCCAGTGATCCGAACTACTTGACCGCGGCCCCGGCGGGGCTGCGTTTCCAAGACGTGGGCGGGTTGACGCTGCCGTTCTCCCCGGTCGACGGACCACTCCGCATCAACGGTCCAATCGCGGCCGGCTACTCCCACACCCCCCAAGGCGCAGTTATCGCGATGATGCAACTGCTTCCGAGACTCGGGTTCGGCCCTGGCTATCAGGAGGTCGTTGCGGAACAAGTGGTGGCGGATCAAGCGAGTAAGGACAAGTTGATTGCCTACCGAACAACCCGCCCACAAGACAGTCCGGCACAGCTCGCCGCCGAGTTAGCTCCCCCTGTTGGGTTTCGTGTTGAAAGCTATACAGAGGATCGAGCCACCATCGTATTACTGAACCATCCAGGTGCCGACGCAGGTGGGTTTACCGGTGCTCGGGCAGCGATTGTTTGGTCGGGCGGTGACTGGAAGTGGCCGGACAACTCGAACAGCATGTCATTTCCGGTGCCAGATACCACCGGATACACCCTATTTTAAAGACACTCCTCACCGAGCATTCTACCGTCCAATTCAGCGAGGGATGAAAACTAATGCCATCAGGTGCATCAGGGGCGTGCGATGCCGTAGGCAACGCCGTCCCCCTTGTGGGCTCTGCACTGTCTACTGGTTGCAAGGTGGCGACTGATCCTGCGGGGACGGTGGGGTCGGCGACGAAGGCGGCGGTGGGGGCGACGGCGAACTCGGTGTTCGGGCAGTTCGCGGAGTCGGTGGGTCAGTCCGCGGGGGATTTGTTGCGGACGTCGATGACGTGGTGGGTGAAGACGGATTCGATCAACATTGACCCATCCGCGATCGTGTCCACGCAGCGGCCCCTGCAGGGGGTGTTCGAGCTGATCATGATGGCCGGGGTGCTGGGTACGGCGATTGTGATGGCGTTGTCCCGGCGTGGGCAGCCCCTCGCCGAGCTGGTGATGGGTGCGGTGAAGTACGTCGCGATTTCGTCGTTGAGTTTGACGGTGCTGTCCCTCGCGCTGTCCGCGGGTGATGACATCTCCAAGCAGTTGGTGCAGAACGGGTCCAACCAGTTCGGTGACAGCTTGGCGAAGTTGCTGGGGACGGCGACTCTGACGAACCCGGCGACGGTGTTGCTGTTGGGTATTTTGACGTTCTTGCTGGCGTTGATCCAGTGGGTGTTCGGGTTCATCCGCCAGGCCGGGATCTTGGTGTTGGCGTCGTTGATTGCTATTGCCGCTGCGGGGCAGTTGTCCACGTGGGGTCGGCAGTGGTTCCCGCGGATCGCTTCGGCGTTGGTGGCCCTGGTGTTGTACAAGCCGATCGCGGCGATGATCTACAGCGTCGGGTTCAAGTTCATGGGCCACGGCAAGGACCTGTCGACCACGGTCATCGGGGTGATGGTGATCGCGTTGGCGGTGATCGCGTTGCCCGCGATGATGAAGTTCTTCTCGTTCGTGGGTGGATCGGTCGGTGCCGGTGGGGGTGGCAGTGCCCTGGCGTTGGCGGGTGGCGCGTTGGGCGGTGGGGCTGCCCTGTCCCAGTTCGGTGGCGGCGGTGGCGGCTCGGGTGCGGGGAGCACCGCAACCTCGCAGGCCACCTACATGGAGACCACCGGTCCCGGCACCGGAGTGACCGACACCCCACCGGGCCCCGGCGGCACCGGTGGCGATCCCGGTGGTGGTGGTGGTGGTGAAGTACCGCCATCCGGCTTGGACGACGGCGGCGGTGGTGGTAGCGGTAGCGGTACCGAGGCCACCGTTGACGGTGGCGAAGGTAGCGCCGGTGCCACGGGCGGGATGAAGCCGCCTACCCCCGGTGGCGGTGATGCCGCGGTTGGTGGTGACGCCGCCGCCGGTGGTGGTGCTGCGGCGGCTGCGGGTCCGGTGGGGGCGGGGATCGTCGCGGCGGGTGCGGCCGCGGGCATGGTTCAAGACGGCGCAGCGTCGGGCGCCGCGGCGATGACCGGGGGTGGAACGCAGCCCCCAGCCGGCGGTGAGTCCAGCAGTGAGGTGGGGGCGGGTGGCGCCGACGTGGGAGGCGCGGTCAGCGGCGGAGAGACCGGGGGCGCACCTGGGGGTGTTGGTGCCAGCGAGGCCGCAGCGCCCGTCGAGTCCGGGCCCGCGGCGCCCAACGGTCAGGTCAGCGGAGGCAGCGCCGACGTGGGAGGCGCGGTCAGCGGCGGAGAGACCGGGGGCGCACCTGGGGGTGTTGGTGCCACCGAGGCCGCAGCGCCCGTCGAGTCCGGGCCCGCGGCGCCCAACGGTCAGGTCAGCGGAGGCAGCGCCGACGTGGGAGGCGCGGTCAGCGGCGGAGAGACCGGGGGCGCAGCTGGGGGTGCCGCCGCCGGTGGTGGTGCTGCCGCGGCTGCGGGTCCGGTGGGTGCCGGGATCGCGGCGGCGTCGGCGGGGATGGACGTGGTGAGCGGCGCGGCGGAGTCCGCGTCGGGGGCGATGACCGGCGAGGACAACACCTCTGAGGAGGGCAGCAGTGATGAGCAATAACAACGATGTGCGCGGTTATGCCGGGTTCCGTTTGGCGACAGGGTTCGGGCTGGGTCGGTTCACCGGCCGCCAGGCCGCGTTGGTGGCGGGCACGTTGGGGGTGGTGGTGGCCACCCTGAACTTCTCGTTCTTCGCGGCGCTGTACATGGCGGCGGTCGCGGTCCCGGTGCTCGGTGTGGGCGTCGTCCCGTTCGGGTCGGCGCGGCGCACCGTGGCGCAGCGGGTCGGCTGGTTCGGCCGTGCTCACGCCGCCCACTCGCGCAACCAGGATGCGGTGGCCTCGGGGCCGCTGATGCAAATACCGCGGGGCCACGACCTGCCCGGGGTGCTGGCTCCGTTGCTGCCCCTGGAGGTGGAGGACGGGCGGGGCGGCACGCAGTGCCTGGTGTGGAACCGGCGCACCGGCATCCTGTCGGCGGTCCTGTTGGTGTCCCCGGTGGGGATCACCCTGGCCGACGCCGAGGACGCCAACTCCTGGGTCACCACGCTGGGCGGGTGGATGGCTGATCTGGGGTACAAGCCGATGATCTCCAGCGTCTCCTTCAACGTGGAGTCCTCCCCGACCGGGGGCGTCAACCAACGCGCTTACACCCTGGGGCGGATCGACCCCCATGCCCCGAAGGTGTCCCGGCAGATCATGCACGAGCTGGTCGCGGGGCAGCCGACGTCGACCGCGGAGGTCGTCACCACGGTGACGATCAACTTCGACCTGTCCCACGCCAACCCGCGCCCGGCGGATCTGCTCTCCGGTGCGGCGGAGGTGGTGCGCTGGTTGCCGGGCATCGAGTCGTCACTCACGGCGGCCGGGGCCACCGTGGTGGGTCGGGCCAGCACGCCGTGGTTGATCCGCCGGATTCGTTCCGCGTTCGACCCGGCGGTGCGGGTGGCCATGTCTGATGCCGAGGACGCCGAGGTCAGCGAGTGGGGCCAGGCCGGTCCGCTGCGCGCGGAAGCCGACTGGGAGGTCTACCGCCACGACTCCGGGTTCTCGGTGTCCTGGGTGATGGCCGCCGCCCCCTCCGGGGTGGTGCGCCACCGGGTGCTGATGCCCCTGACCGCGCCCGGCCCCTACTCACGCCGGTTCTGCATGGTCTACAAACCTTTTTTGGCCTCCCAAGCCGCGGAGCAGGTGGAACGGGAGATCAACGCCGGGTCCCTGCGGTCGGCGTGGGCGCGCAAGACGAAGAAGGACGAGACCCAACGGGATCGGGACGACCGGGCCAAGGCCCGCCAAGCGGCGCGGGAGGAGTCCTTGGGCGCCGGGGTGGGCCGGTTCACGATGTACCTGACGACGACGGTGCGCTCCGAGGCCACCCTGGCGGCCGCGGTCGCCGACGCGGAGGAACGCGCCGCGCAGACCAAGATCCGCTTCCGCCGCGCCCGCGGCGCCCAGCCCGCCGCGTTCGCCGTGGCCCTGGGGCTGGGCATCGATCCGACCACCGCCCTGTCCCGGCGCGCGCACCAGAGGTGGAACGCATGACCCTGACCCCGATCCGCGAACCGGACACTGACCGCGAGACGGACGGTGCCCGCGACACGGACACGGCGCGGAAGGCGCGGAAGGTGGGTGCGCGGCGGCAGAAGCCGCCGCGGGCCCGGACCAGTTCCGACCCGTGGCTGTACCGGCTGATCGAACGGTTCCGCCGGGACGAGCCTGGTGGTCTCGACCGGTGGGCGGAGGCGTCGGTGACCGATCGGTTCACCGACCAAGAGGAAGGGGTGCCCGCCCCACGTCCCGACCCCTACCGGGGTTTCGACGTCCCCGAGGCGGTACCCCCGGCCCGCGGAAACCACCACGCGTTCGGGGGGCACGCCGCCAACGTCGATGCCGGGGCCCTGTGGCAGGGCACCACCGCGCAGATCTGTGGGCTGTTCCCCTTCGCCTCTGCCTCAGGCGCCCGGGTGCGGGGGGTGCCCTTCGGGCGGCATCTGCACACCGCCGAACCCATCGGCTTGGACCCCGCGCAGTGGCTGGTGGACGGTCTGGTCACCAACACCGGCATCTGGGTGCAGGGCCAACCCGGTGTCGGGAAGTCCACCGCCGCGAAACGGCTGCTGGTCGGGTTGGTGGCGTTCGGATTCGCCGGCATCATTCCCGGCGACATCAAGGACGAGTACTCCGAGATCGTGGCCCGCACGGGTGGGCAGGTGTTCCGCATCGGTCGCGGCCTGGACTCGCTGAACCCACTGGACCTGGGTCCCATGCGGGCGGTCATCGCCTCCTCGGTGGGCGCCCAGCGCGACCAACTCATCGCCCAGGCCCGCGGCCGCCGCCTGGACCTGCTCGAGTCGCTGGTAACCATCGTCGGTGGCCCCGCCCTCGGCGCGACGGAGCGGTTGTACCTGGCCCGGGCGGTGGACGTTGCCTCGGCGGGGCACACCCGAGCCGGGGAGAAAGACCCCACGATCCCCGACGTGCTCCGGGTCATGGAGCAGGGCCCCGAGGAGTTGCGCCGCACCATGGAGGCCTACGACGACACCGCCTACCGGCGGGAGACCCGCGATTTCCGCAACACCTTGGATCTGTTGTGCTCCGGGCCGATCAAGGGCATGTTCGACCGCCCCTCCTCCTTCGCCATCGACCGGGACACCCCGGCGCTGTCGTTGTCGCTGAAGGCCATCGAGGACGACGGGGACGACGTGGTGGCCTCGGCGATGATGTGTTCCTGGGCGTGGTCGGCGGCGGTCATCGAAGGCCAAGCCGCCTCCGGGCACCGCAAGAACGTCATCCAGATCCAGGACGAGCTGTGGCGGGCGTTGCGCGCCGCACCAGGCCTGGTGGAACGCTCCGACCGGATCACCCGCCTCAACCGGCACCGCGGGGTGGTGTCGGTGCAGTCCACCCACTCCATCACCGACCTGGAAGCACTGCCCACCGAAGCAGACCGGGCCAAAGCCAAGGGCATGGCCGCCCGTAACGGCGTGAAACTGCTCGGCGGGATGGACAACGCCGAAATGACCCGGCTGCATGAGATCGCCCCCTTCACCAGCCAGGAACGGGCGTTGGTCACGTCCTGGGCCGCGCCCCCCACCTGGGTGCCCGGCCAACGCCACCCCGGGCGCGGGAAATACCTCATCAAATCCGGGGGTCGGATGGGGCTGCCCGTGTCGGTGACCCTCTCGGCCACCGAACTCGCCCTGTATGACACCGACTCCGCGTGGTCGGACGTGGCCGCCCTCTCCGGCAACGGCCCCGACCACCCGGCCGCCGTGGGCAGCGGTATCGGCGATGGGCGGGAGGCGTCGTGATGGACACGATGAGAACGGCGAGCACTGCTGAACTGGAAGCGCACCTGGGCGGACGGCGCCGTGTTGAGGGGCCGGGGTGTGGGCGATGCGGTGACTCGCCCCGACAACTGATTCTGGCCCCCGACCAACTCAGATGACCCCGCAGACACCTCAATGGAAAGGCTTTGTGATGACCGATACCCCAGCCCGACAGACCCTCCCGTGGGTTCGTGGCACCGACCCCGCCCCCGTGGACGCGGACTCCGCCGCCGCTGATCCTGCTCTGTGGGGCGAGGCCGAGGAGGCAGTGGACTCCCGCGGGCTGCCCGCGGCCGAACCTGTGCCCGACACGACGGTGACGCCGCCGCAGACTCCGCCCGGTCCGCGGTGGCCCACCGCGGACCGAGCCCGCCCGCTCGCCTCGGACCAGGCGGGGCGCCGCCGCTCGTTGCGGGTGGCACCCCGAGGCGACGGCCCGCCATCCGGGCAGGAGGCGTCGCGGTGGCCTGCACCCACCGACCTGTCCCGCGCCGCCACACCCGCTGCGCCCGGCGGCCCGGAGCACCGACCGGTGGAGCGGGTCGGTCCATCGGCCGAGCCGGACCCCGACGACGGGCGACCGGCGCCGCCTCCGCCCGCCGCGCGCCACGGCGGTGAAATCGGGCGGGAAGTGCTGTTCCGGCCCGCGAAGCGACCACCCGTCTCGGGGTGGCGCCGGGCCGTGCACCGGTGGAGCAGGGGGGCGGTGAATCCGGGTGAGTCGGCGGCGGACGTGGGACACCGTGAGCTGGTGGCACGGGTGAATCAACCCATCCGCGGTGACTACAAGGTCGCGGTGCTGGCGTTGAAGGGTGGCGTCGGGAAGACCACGGTGACTGTGTGCCTGGGCTCCACCTTCTCCTCGCTGCGCGGCGATCACGTCGTGGCGGTGGACGCGAACCCGGACCGGGGCACGTTGGCGTCCCGGATTCCGGTGCAGACCACCGCGACGGTGCGCCACCTGCTCAATGACGTCGACAGCATTGCCCGGTACTCCGATGTGCGGGCCTACACCAGCCAGGCACCGTCCCGACTGGAGGTGCTGGCCTCCGAACGCGACCCCTACAAAGCCGAGGCGTTCTCCGAGGCGGACTACCGCAACACGGTGCGGGTGCTGGAGAACTTCTACAACCTGATCCTCACCGACTGCGGCACCGGACTCACCCACGGGGCGATGCGGGGAGTGCTGGACACCGCGGATGCGTTGGTGCTGGTGTCCTCCCCGGCGTTGGACGGCGCCCAGAGCGCGGACGCAACGTTGACCTGGCTCGACGCCCAAGGCTACGGGCACCTGGTGGAACGCACCGTAGTGGTGATCTCCTCCGCCCGCCCCGGGGCGAACACGGTGGACCTGGATCAGTTGGTGGCCCACTTCGACGCGAAAGTGCGGGCCGTGCAGGTCATCCCCTACGACCAGCACCTGGCGGAGGGCTCCGAGGTCGACCTGAACCGGCTCAGCCCCGCTGCCCGGCACGCGTTCGTCGTCCTCGCCGCCCTGGTCGCCGAGGACTTCCCCGAGGCGGCCGGGCGGCATCACGGGCCGAGCCGCCCCCGTTCCTGACCCACCCCCACACACCGAGCCTGGAGGAACACCGACGATGAACGCCCCGCACAGTGACCGTGGGCCGATGCTGAGCATGGCCGCGATGGGCACGGCGACGGGGGTGATGGCCGTGCTGTGGTTGGCGGTGGCCGCGGGTGCCCCGGCCGCGGGGCAGTCCCGCCCGGGTAACCCCTTCGGTCTGGTCGCGGAGCTGGCCACCGGCCAGCGCGCCTGGCCCGGTACCCGCTCCACCCTGGTGGCCGCCGGTGCTGGGGGGGTGCTGGTGGCGGTCCTGCTCGCCGCCCTGGTGTGGCGGCTGCGCCACCCGCGGAGTCGGGTCGATCGAGCGGCCCGGACCATGGCGGGGCCGAATCAGTTGCGGGGGATCACCGGGCGCGACGTGAAAGCCACCGCGCAGCGGCTGCGGCCCGGGGTGACAATGTCTTCCGGCGATGAGCACGGGGTGTTGTTGGGGCGCACCGTGGACGGGCACCGCCCGGTCCGGATGGACTGGGAGGGTGTCGGGGTCGCGATCGCCGGTCCCCGCACCGGGAAGTCCACGTCCCTGGCGATCCCGGCGATCATGTCCGCGCCCGGTCCGGTGGTGGTGACCTCGAACAAGGCCGACGTGCACGACGCCACCCGTGTGCCCCGCGGCAAGCGGGGCACCGTGTGGGTGTTCGACCCCCAGCACATCTCCAGCAGCGGGCACCACTGCCCGTGGTGGGTGAACCTGCTGGCCTCGGTGCACTCCCCGAAGACCGCCGAGGCCCTGGCGGGGCACCTCGCGGACGGCAACACCGACCCCACCGCCCGCACCGACGCCTACTTCGACACCGAAGGGCGTTCCCTGCTCGCCACCTACATCCTCGCCGCCGCGTTGGGTGGTGGGGACCTGATGCACGTGCGGGAGTGGATCACCTCCGCCGACAGCGACATTCCTCAGCTGCTCCTGGCCCAGCACGACCACCCGGCGGCGGCGGAGTCCGCGCAGCGGTTCCTGCAGCTCAATGTGCGGCAGAAAGACGGCCTGTACGGCACGGCGGGCAAACTGATCCGGGTCCTGGACGAACCCTCCTACGCCCAATGGGTGACCCCACCCCGGCGGGTGCAGTTCCTGGCCACCGGCGAGGGTGGCGTAGCCACGTCCATGCACTGCGATCAGTGGGCACCCACCCTGATCCCCGAGTTCGATTCGCTCGCGTTCGTCGCCGGAGGACCCCAGCCCACCGACGACCCCACCGAGGTCCACGGCCGGGACCGGTCCCCGCGCGCGGACACCCTGTTCCTGCTGTCGATGGAAGGCCCCGCCGCGGCCACGTCGCTGACCACGGCGTTCGCCGCGCAGTTGTTCGACGCCGGGCAGCTGGTGGCCACCGCCTCACCAGGGCGGCGCCTTGCCACCCCGCTGCTGTTCATCCTCGACGAGGCTGCGAACGTGTGCCGCATCCGCCAGCTCCCCGACCTGTACTCCCACTTCGGCTCCCGCGGCATGCCCGTGCTGACGATCCTGCAGGGCTGGTCCCAAGGCGTGCAGTGCTGGAGCGAGGCGGGCATGCAGAAGCTGTGGTCCGCCGCCAACATCAAGTTCTACGGCGGCGGTGTCAGTGAAGCGAACTTCCTCCGGGACCTGTCCACCATGATCGGGGACCACGACGTGGAGAAGTGGTCGCGCAGCAGCGGCCGCGGCGGCTCCTCACGCTCGCAGTCCTGGTCACGGGAGGCGATCCTGTCCGTCGCCGAGCTGCAGTCCCTTCCCCGCGGCCGCGCGGTGCTGTTGTCCTCCGGCAACCCCGCGGCACTGCTGCAGACAGTGCCGTGGATGGAGGGCCCGCACGCCGCGGCGATCACCCAGTCCCTGGCCGGTGCCGGTGCCGGCACCGACAGCGTTGCGGTGTCGTGGTGAGCACCGGCGTTACCGACAGGCAGGAGTGGCTGTGAGGTTCAACGACGACGGCGGCGCCGATGAGCCGGCCGCCGCACCCCAGAAAGCTGGGGCACCCCGAATGTTTGTCTCCGTCGGCCCCTGGGTACAGCAGTGGTTGGCGCCGATGATCGTGCGCCGCGATGACGCCGAGTTCCGGTGGTGTCCGCAGTGGTGGCGGCACGCCGAGCCCCTCTCCCGGCTCACCGGATTATGGCGGGCGTGGGAGGCCTGTCACGGCGACACCGACCAGGTCAATCAGTGGTGGTTGGAGCACTTCGACCCTCACATGAAGGTGCTCACCGCCGCCAACGGCCCGTTCGGGGCGTGCAGCCAAGGCAAAGGCCACCAAGGCGACCCCGCCGGCCTCAGAGTCGAACCCATGCCCGCCGACTGGCTGAACTTCACCCCGCCCAGAAGCGCCCCCGACCACCCCAGCACCCGGTCGGGGACACAGCAGAGGAGTGCAGAGCAATGACTGACATGAACGAGGCAACGGCACACGGCGTGCGAGAGCTGAAAGCTCTGCTCAGCGCCGCCCTGATCATCGCCCAAGCCCGCGAACGCAAACACGAACAGGAACTGCGCCAGCAGGAACGTCAGATGGCTGAGCGCGAACGGCAAGCCTGGCGCGGGGCGCACCACGATCCCGCAGCCTCGCCCACCGGACCCCACCCCAACGGTCTGCTCACGCAGCCAGACTCAGCACGCCAGGAACGGGAGCTGGAAGCAATTCGCGCCAGCGCCGCCCACACCAGCAACGCCACCGCGGAACACGACAACGAGTACGCGGCCGCCGCCGCGAGCGCCGCGCACTCCACGCAGGCCCCCGCCTCCCAGCTGGACCTCGCCGAAAGATGGGCCAACGCCCACGTCGACCCCAACGCCGGGCCCCTGCACCGCGCCGAGCTGGACAACCAGGTTCGTGCCCGTGGGGCTGATCCCGCCGAGATCCTGCTGACCCCACCCGAAGGACAGCGACCGAGTGGGCAGTCCTTCACCCCCACCGTCATCGACCCCGAACAGGTCCGCCAGGACGCCGACATCAGGGCTGGTGAACTCGAAAGGGATCCCGACGCCCGCCGACTGGAAGCCGAAACCACCCGCGAGCAGGCCCTCGGCGAGGTCGAAGCCCACCAGAACGACGGCGCCGAAATACAGGCGGCCGAGCACCCCAACGGGGCCTGGCAGGGCGGTGGGCCAGCGGCGCAGCTGGCGGGCAAGGCCTACAGCAGTGATCCTTCATCGTCGATCCCCGCGCGCCTGGGAGCCAGCCGTAAACAGCCCATCACCAACCGGGACCAAGCCCGCACCCAGAGCAGGGAACGCTGAACCAGAACCACCACCGCGGCTGCGCTGAGCCCTTTCCCGGTGGGGGGCTCAGCGCGTCTTCCGGGCTGGGGTAGCAGTCGCGCAGGATCCGCGCTAGCCGTCGCTTCCAATTAGGAGTGGGCGGAAGTTCGCCGGTGCGGAGCTGGTCGGGGGTAAGAGCGAGTAGCGCCCGTGCAGGTTGACCTGCTCATGTTGCAGCGGCGAGAGGCATGCTTGATCACTGTCGGCCGTCGGGGCGCTGCACTGTCGAGGTGTTCGATGGCTCGGGTCAGCTGCTCCGGGGTCGGGTCACCGGCGTAGCGGCCCCACTGCCTGATCTTGTCCTCGGCGAAGCCGACATCACGCTCGGCCGCCCCCTACAGCAGGCCGGCGTCGTCCAGGACACCGATCAGCGCGGAGGAGGCGACGGTGGTGTAGATAGCGGTGGTGCGCGGGTCGGCGTGGCCCATCAGCTGGCTGATCGCGGCTTGGGGCACTCCCCGCAGCGCCAGGGTGACCCCGTAGTGGTGGCGGAAGGCGTGTGCCGCGGCCCCGGCAGGCAGGCTCACCCCCGCCCGTAGGGCAATCGTCCGGAGCAGCCGGTCCAGGGTACGAGGGGTCAGTGGGCTGGTGTCGGTGCGCACGAACAGCAGGCTGGACCGTGCCGGCTTGGGTCCGCCGCAGTGTGTCCTCCGGGCATCCAGCCAGGTGTCGAGGGCCTCGACGGTGGCACCCGGCAGAGGGACGTCGCGTTGTTTGCCGCCCTTGGAGCGCCCGACCCGCCAGATCGGCCGTTCGGGGCGGCGGTCGATCTCGGTGATCGTGGCGCCGCAGACTTCCTCGGCGCGGGCGCCGCTGCCCGCGAGGAAGCGCAGCAGGGCGACGTCTCGGTCGGGCCAGAACATCCGCTGCCGATCGGTGGGCTCGGCCCGGGCGGCGGTGACCATCGCCTCGACAGCGTCGGCGTCGACGGCGCGGGGACGTCGTTGGGCGCGGTGGGAGACCCGGAGCAGTTCGCTGTCGCAGGGGTCACGGGTCAGGACGCCTTGGCGGGTCAGCCAGCGGGTGAACCCGCGCAGCGTAGAGAGCATCCGCGCCACGGTGGCCTCGCTCCAGCGTCGTTTGGCGGTGATCACCGCGTCGACCAGGCGGTCCGTGTTCAGCTCGGACAGGGACAGGTGTGCCAGCGCGGACGCCACGTCCAGCCGTGCACCGGCGTCTACCGGCCCGTGATCCCCGGACGTGGAGATGGAGGTGGAGGTGGAGGTGAGCAGCTGGCCCCAGCGGGCCAGGTCGGCGTGCCGGGCGCGGTCGCTGTGGCCCTTGGTGGCTTGCTCGGATGATTCCATCGCCCGCTTGGCGGTCAGCCACGTCTGCGCCAGCTCCGCCAACGGGAGCGCCGCGGCGGCTGGCGTGGGGGAGTGGTGGTGGGTGCGTGGCTCGGGCACCTCGGGACTCTACCGCCGGGTGCGCCGATATTCCCCTATATCGGCGTTGTCGGTGTTACTTCCGGCGGGGCCCGGCGTCAGGGCTGCTGCAGAATCTTGAACGCAGACATCCCTGAGCCGAAACGACGTGAGCAGCTCCAGGAGTTCGTCGTTCGTGACGCGGCGCAGCGCGCCTGGGGGAGTGCACGACCGGGTTGCGGTACATGCTGCTCAAGCCGCGGGTGGACGCGCGGCCGCCTGATCTCTCGGCAGGCTGGCCGTTGTGCGGTCGTCTTAAGGCCGCTCGACCGTTGCTGGTGGACCGGTTTGCGGTTCGCCTTGCGCGGCGTTCGAAACGCTTTCCCACGCTTCCCAAGTGGCGAGGCGACCGGTGTAGACGGCCCGTGCCATGGGCAGGACTGTCGACCCGAGGGCGAACCGCAGGGGCGGCTCCTCGGCGTCTACCACGCTGAGGATGGCTTCAGACGTCGCCTGAGGATCGCCGCGCAACGCGGACCGAAACGCTCGGCATTACGGCAGCCGCCGCCTCGGTCAGGGGGTCGCCCCGCCAAGCCCCAGCGAAACAAGCTCCTCTAGCACGCGGCGGTTTCGTCTGCGGTCGCTGACTGTGATACGTAGCAGCTTGCCTGTGGCGTACGCGATATGGCTGCCCGTTTGGTCGACGGCCTGAACCGGCCTGCCCCGTCGGTTCCGGCGCGTTACCCGCGCCGCTTAGGCTGCTCACGTGACTTACCTAGCCGTCGATGCCCGTTATGAGAAGATGACCTACCGGCGCTGTGGGCGTAGTGGGGTCAAACTGCCGGCGGTCTCCCTCGGCCTGTGGCACAACTTCGGGCATGCGCAGCCGGTAGGTCTGCAGCGCGCTATCTTGCGCCGCGCGTTCGACCTCGGCATTACCCACTTCGACCTGGCCAACAATTATGGACCGCCCTACGGTTCGGCGGAGACGAACTTCGGGCGCGTCTTCGTCGAGGACTTCCGTCCCTATCGCGACGAGTTGTTCATCTCCTCCAAGGCCGGTTACGACATGTGGCCCGGTCCCTACGGCGACGAGGGCTCGCGTAAGTACCTGCTCGCCAGCCTGGACCAGTCACTCGACCGACTAGGCCTGGACTATGTCGACGTCTTCTACTCCCACCGCGACGACCCCCAGACCCCGCTCGAGGAGACGATGGGTGCCCTGGACATCGCCGTCCGCTCAGGGCGCGCACTGTATGCGGGTATTTCCTCGTACTCGCCCGAGCGCACGCGGGAAGCGGCCACAATCCTCCGGTCGATGGGGACCCCGCTGTTGATTCACCAACCGTCGTATTCGATGCTCAACCGTTGGATCGAGGGCGGCTTGCTCGACACCCTCGAGGAGGTCGGCGCGGGCTGCATCGCGTTCTCCCCACTGGCGCAAGGGATGCTGACGGCGAAGTATTTGGACGGTGTGCCGGAGGGATCACGCATGGCGCGTGACTCGTCGTTGTCGCCGGAGCTGCTCAACGAACAGAACCTGGCCAACATCCGCGCACTGAACGATCTCGCTGCCCGGCGCGGTCAGTCGCTCGCCCAACTCGCGTTGGCGTGGTGTCTGCGCGATCCCCGCGTCACGTCGGTACTCATCGGGGCGCGCAGCGTGGCTCAACTCGAGGACAACGTCGCGGCCCTGGACAACCTGCAGTTCAGTGACGATGAGCTGGGTGCGATCGATGAGTTCGCCGTCGAGGGCGGCATCAACCTCTGGCAGCGCAGCAGCAACTAATGCCCGCGCCATGACAATCACTGTTCGCGGGGCGTCGGGAGGGTGTCCACCTCGCGGCTTTGCTCAGTGTCTGGTCGGCTTGCTCCTGTGTCTGCCAATCGTTGATGGCCATGATACGTCGGTGTGGAGATGTGCCCTCATGCCATCGTTGTGTCGGTGGGTTTCGGGCGGCATAGTGGCGGTATGGATTCGTTGACGGTGACCGCTGCGCATGCTGCGACCGCGCGGATGGATATTCACGAGGTGGCCCGTCAGCTCAACAGCCCCTGGGACCCACGCTTGTCGCTGCGCTCGCCGGCACTCCCGACCGTAAGTCGCCGATCCGCTGGGCCAAGTCCGACGGCCCGACCCCGGGGCCTGCCTACTCCCGTTGGCGGTCATCCGGCGGGCCGGGCGTGGACCCACACCGCAGGTGCAGAGGGCGAGCACGTCGCCCGTTCCTGGTTCATCGGTGCCAACCCAGTCCTGCAGGAGACCACCCCGCTGACCGCCATCCGCAACGACCGCAGCGATGACCTGATGCTCGCGGTGAAGGTTCTGCTTGAGGACACGCCGGACACGTGAGCCGCCCGGCAACGGACACGGCACCACCGTTAGCTCCACGACCGCACGCCCCGACAGCACCACCGGCCTGCATCTGCAGGCGACGACCGACCTGGTGAGCCTGCGTGTCGCGCGGTCCTCCCGCGGACCGCTGACCTCTACTACGACAGGGCAATCCTGAAGGAAGCTGGTCGCGTTTCGACGTTCAAAGACGGACCGTCTGCCCCGATGACCACCCGAGAGTCCGCGTCCGCCGTGGTCCTCGCCTACGCCAAGCGGCGCCTCGGCCACATGACCCGGTGGCGAAGAGACGCCGCCGCAGTCGGGCTGTCCCTGGCCGAGTTCACTGACCTCGTCGGCCGAGAGTGGGCCGCCACCGAAACCGCGCTCGAAGGTGAACTCGCCGCCCGCAACGTGGCAGCGCCACCGTCGCTGCCCTGCGTGGCGAGAACCGCCAACATCACCACCACCGTGTCCCGCTGGGCCCACAACCTGTACCGGACGACGGCACCACTCCCCTGGGCCTCACCTACTACAGTAAGCACGCCACCGGGCGGTGTTGGGCCTACTGGCTCACCGACGCACACCCACCAGGGTTGGCGTGCGACGAGGGTTCCCCGATCACCGACACTGACCTGCGGGGGATCGCTGACCGGTTCCGCATCCGAGTTTGGTAAACCGCCTACCCGGTCGAGCCACGCGCGCTCGCGCGGAAATGCCGGAAACTTTCCGCAGGGCTTTCGGCCGTGCAGGGATTCCGGTGGTCCTTGGTGAATCTCAGCCGGCTGCGTAGCCCCTTCGGTGTCCGGGTCGCCAGCAACGTGAAAGCCGTTGTCCGGGTCGCTGGAAAAATTGGCTGGGTCTCAGGTGGTGCTCATTCAGTCGGTCTGGGATCGTCCTGTGCCCCGGGTAGCAGCCCTGTGTGACCGCATCTGCGGTTCACGCCAGTCAGTTTCTCAGACGGACAGGAGGCTCATCTGGAAGCTGTAGCGCGCGGCGGCATAGATGTGGCTGCCGTACTCGACGCCGGTGCCGTGGTCGTCGTATGCGGTGCGCTGCATGGTTAGTAGTGCGGCACCTTTGCGTTCGCCGAGGCCGCGGGCCTCGGCGGCGCTCGCTGTGCGTGCACCGATCACTTGTGTCGCCGAGTGCAGTTGGACACCGGCTTGACGCAGCAGCTGGTACAGCCCCTGCTCTTCGAGTGCCTCAGTGGTGATCGACAGTCGTTCCGTGGGGAGGTAGTTCGTCATGTGCGCGATCGGTTGGTCCAGCGCGTGGCGTAGTCGGACGATCGTTATCACGGGGGAGCCCTCCGGAACGGAGAGCGCATCGGCGATTTCGGGGGGAACCTCTTCGATGGTGTTGGACAGCACCGTTGTGCTCGGACGCTGTCCGCTCGCCGCGAGGTCGTCGAACAGGCTGGTCAGCTCCAGGGACCGCCGCACCTTCGGTGATACCACACGGGTGCCTGCCCCGCGCTGTCGCACGACGAGCCCTTTGTCCACGAGATACTCCATCGCCTTGCGCACGGTGGGTCGGGACAGCCCAAGCAGTGCCGCTAGATCGAGCTCATTCACCAGGCGCATCCCGGGTGTCAGCTCGCCCTCTGCGATCGATTGCTCGAGCTGCTGCGCGAGTTGGTAGTAGAGCGGGATCGGCGAGTTCTTGTCCACGGTGAGGGCGCGGGCTAACGCAACTTCCGCTACTGGCCGCACAGACATAAGCCGAATATGTCATAGCAAACTGACAAAAGCAATAGTATGTTTGTCACAACAAAGTATTGACAGTTCTAGATCGAGGGGGTTGCCTGTGTGACATAGATCGCATGCTGCAGCGGCGGACCCCACGATCCCGGTGGGGACAGATAGGAGACAGCTGAGTGGACACGATCGAGCACTGGATCGACGGCAAGCGGACTGCGGGCTCATCCACGAGAATGGCACCGGTGTGGAACCCCGCCACCGGTGCACAACAATCTCAGGTGCTGCTCGCCACCGAAACCGATGTGACCGTGGCGGTCGGGGTTGCCCGCCAGGCATTCGAGGAATGGTCGCAGGCCTCGCTGAGCCGGCGCTCGAAGGTGCTGTTCGCCTTCCGAGAACTGGTGCACAGCCACACGCCGGCATTGGCGGAGTTGATCACCGATGAGCATGGCAAGGTGCTCTCCGACGCCGCTGGTGAGGTACAACGGGGGATGGAGGTCGTCGAATTCGCCTGCGGTATAGCGCATCTTCTCAAGGGTGAGTACTCCGACCAGGTGTCCACCGGCGTCGACACCTTCTCCTTCCGTGAGCCGCTCGGCGTGGTCGCCGGGATCACCCCGTTCAACTTCCCGGTGATGGTGCCGATGTGGATGCACCCGGTCGCCATCGCCTGTGGCAACGCCTTCATCCTCAAGCCGAGCGAGCGTGACCCGTCCGCATCCATGCTGATCGCTGAACTCTGGCAACAGGCGGGGCTGCCGGACGGGGTGTTCAACGTCGTTCACGGTGACAAGGAATCCGTCGACGCGTTGCTCGACTCGCCGGATGTCGCGGCGGTGTCCTTCGTCGGTTCGACCCCGATCGCCAAGTACATCCACGAGCGCGCCTCGCTGACCGGCAAGCGCGTCCAGGCCCTCGGCGGCGCCAAAAACCATGCCATTGTGCTGCCCGACGCCGACGTCGACTTCGCGGCCGACCACCTGGTCGCCGGCGCGTTCGGCTCGGCCGGGGAGCGGTGCATGGCGGTCTCGGCGGCGGTGGCGGTCGGTAGCGCCGGCGACGCGCTGGTCGCGGCCGTCACCGCCAAGGCGCACACCGTCAAGGTGGGCTCGGGACGGGACGCCGGCAGCGAGATTGGTCCGGTGGTGTCCCGGCAAGCCCAGGACCGGATCGTCGGGCTCATCGGCACCGGCGAGAGCCAGGGCGCACGGCTGGCAGTCGATGGCAGACAGCTCGTCGTCGACGGTTACGAGAACGGCTTCTTCGTCGGACCAACCGTTCTCGATGGCGTTACCACCACGATGGACGTCTACGCCGAAGAAATCTTCGGGCCGGTACTGTCGGTGCTGCGGGTCGACACCGTCGAGGACGCGATCGCGTTGGTCAACGCCAATCCGTACGGCAACGGCACTTCCATCTTCACCTCCAGCGGTGCCGCCGCCCGCACGTTCCAACGGGGTGTGAAGGTCGGGATGATCGGCATCAACGTCCCGGTCCCGGCCCCGATGGCCTACTACTCCTTCGGCGGCTGGAAGGACTCACTGTTCGGGGACAAGCACGTCCACGGACCGGAGGGCGTCTCGTTCTACACCCGCGCCAAGGTCATCACCTCGCGGTGGCCCGACCCGCACCACACAGCCGACGCCAGCTACCACTTCCCAACCGCCACCTGAGGCGAAACCTCTGTGTAAAGGAGAACGACATGATCCGTCGAACGCCGAAGTGGCTGTGGGCCACCCTCCTCGTCCCCCTACTTGCGCTGTCGGCGTGCAGCAGCGCGAACGGGGTGAACAACGCGCCCAAGGCCGGTGGTGGTGGCAGTGGAGGCTATGGCTACAAGATCGCGATGGTCACCCATGGCGGGGCCGGTGACGCCTTCTGGAGCGTCGTCAAGGGCGGCGCTCAGCAGGGCGGCAAAGACATGGGCGACGACGTCAACTACCAAAGCAGTGGTGACCCGACGGCTCAGTCGCAACTCATCGACGCCGCGGTGAACCAGAAACCAGACGGCCTCATCGTGTCAATGGCGAATCCGCAGGCGTTGAAGGCATCCGTGGAGAAGGCTGTCGCTGCAGGTATCCCCGTCATCACCATCAACGCCGGAGGGGCGGAGTCGAAAGCGTATGGTGCCCTGTCCCACATCGGCTCGGACGACAAGGTCGCCGGTGAGGCGGTCGGTACCCAACTCAAGACCCAGGGTGCCAAGAACGTCATCTGCGTGATCCACGAGGCCGGCAACGTCTCGCTGGAGAATCGTTGTGCCGGGGTCAAATCCACCCTTGGTGGCATGGTCACCAACCTTCAGGTCGACGTCAACAACCTGCCGGCCGCGGGCGCCACGCTCAAGGCAAAACTGCAGGCCGACAAGTCCATCGACGGTGTCGTCACGCTCAACGCCCAGGTCGCCACGGCCGCGGAGTCCGCGATCTCCGACACGAGCTCCTCGGCGAAACTGGCCACCTTCGACCTGAACGCGGATGTCGCCAAGGCCGTGCTGGACGGCAAGATCACCTTCGCGGTGGACCAACAGCCCTACCTGCAGGGCTACCTGGCCGTCGTAATGCTGACGCAGTACAAGTCGAACCTGAACGTCCTCGGGGGCGGCATGTCGGTGCTGACCGGGCCGCAGCTGATCACCAAGGACAACGCGGCCGCGGTGATCAAGCTCGCTGCCGGAGGTACGCGATGACGGCAATTGCCGCCCGGCCGGTGGATGAGCGGGTCGCGAATATCGGGGTGCTGCGGCGGTTGCTGGTCAAACCGGAGTTCGGCGCGCTGATCGGCGCGGTCGTGGTCTTCGTGTTCTTCGCCGTCGAGTCGAGCGTCTTCCGCTCGCCAAGCGGGTTTGCGAACTGGCTGGACACCGCCTCCACGGTGGGCATCATGGCCGTGCCCGTGGCGATGCTCATGATCGGTGGCCATTTCGACCTCTCCGCTGGGGTGCAGACCGGCACCGCGGGGCTGGCCACCGGCATCTTCACCACCTACTGGGGTCTGAACGTTTACGCCTCCCTGTTCGCGTCGTTGCTGCTGATGCTGGGCATCGGTTTGCTCAACGGCTACCTGGTCACCCGCACCGGGCTGCCCAGTTTCATCATCACCCTCGGCACGTTCCTGGGCCTGCAAGGTGTGAACCTCGGCGTCACCAAGCAGGTCACCAACACCGTCCAGGTGTCCAACCTCGACCTGGTGCCCGGCTATCAGGCGCTGAAAGATGTCCTGGGCAGCACCTTCACCGTGGGCGGAACCAAGTTTCAGATCGCAATTTTGTGGTGGATCGTGTTCACCGCGCTGGGCGCCTACGTGCTGACGAGAACCCGGTTCGGCAACTGGATCTTCGGCACCGGCGGCGACGTGACCGCAAGCAAGAACGTCGGGGTGCCGACCGACCGCACCACCCTCGCGCTGTTCATGCTGACATCGGCGGGTGCCTGGTTCGTGGGCAACACCCAGATCGTGCGGTTCGGCACCATCCAAGCCCAGGTCGGCATCGGCAACGAGCTCATCTTCATCGTCGCCGCGGTCATCGGGGGCTGCCTGCTCACCGGGGGATACGGGTCCGCGATCGGGGCCTCGGTAGGCGCGCTCATCTTCGGCATGACCGAGCAGGGCATCGTCTACGCCGGGTGGAACTCCGACTGGTTCAAGTTGTTCGTCGGCGCGATGCTGCTGCTCGCCGTCCTGGCCAATCAGTTCGTCCGCCGCTACGCCGAGCAGAGCAGGAGATAGCTGCCATGCCTGAGAACAACATCAAAGACGAGATCAACAATGTCACCGAAGAGCCGAAAATCGTCACGGACACCGACGGCGCACCGCTGCTGGAGATCCGGGAGGTCACCAAGATGTTCGGCAGCGTGATCTCGTTGGCGGAGATCTCCACGACGGTCCGCGCCGGCAAGGTGACCTGCGTCCTCGGCGACAACGGTGCCGGCAAGTCGACGTTCATCAAGATTCTGTCCGGGGTGTACCAGCCCGACCACGGGCAGCTGCTCATCGACGGTAACCCAGTCCGCTTCGGCACCCCGCGCGCTGCCCTGGACGCCGGCATCGCCACGGTCTTCCAAGACCTGGCGATGGTTCCACTGATGGCGATCTGGCGGAATTTCTTCCTCGGTCTGGAACCCACCAAAGGCTGGGGTCCGTTCAAACGGTTCGACGCCGAGAAGGCAAAGCGAATCACCCGGGAGGAGATGGCGGACATGGGTATCGACATCCGCGACCCCGACCAGCCGGTAGGAACCCTCTCCGGGGGTGAGCGCCAATCAGTGGCCATCGCCCGCGCGGTGCACTTCGGTGCCAAGTTGTTGATCCTGGACGAGCCGACCTCCGCTCTCGGGGTGAAGCAGGCCGGTGTCGTGTTGAAGTACATCATCGCCGCCCGTGACCAGGGCCTCGGCGTCATCTTCATCACCCACAACCCGCACCACGCCTACCCAGTGGGCGACCGCTTCCTGCTGCTCAAACGGGGCAAGAGTCTCGGCGACTTCGCCAAGTCCGAGATCACCCTGCCCGAACTGACCGGACTGATGGCCGGTGGCGCCGAACTCGAACAACTCGCCCACGAACTCGAAGGCGACCAGGGGGACGGCGACTCAACCACCACCCTCGGCCGGCAGCTGTTGGAAGAAACCAAACCAGTCAGCTGACCATCGACGGCGAGAAGAGAGGGAGTTTCGTATGTCAGTACGGATCGGTGTCATCGGCGTCGGCGTCATGGGCGCCGAGCACGCCCGGCTGCTCAGCCACGAGGTGTCCGGCAGCAAGGTGGCGGCCGTGTTCGACGTGGACCAGCAACGGGCCGTGCAGGTAGCGGCGGCCAGCGGGGCGCGGGTCCATGACGATCCCATGGTGCTGATCAAGGACGATGAGATCGACGCGGTGGTGGTGGCATCCGCTGATCCAACCCATGAGCAGTTCGTTCTGGCTGCGCTGGCCGTGCAGAAGCCGGTGCTGTGTGAGAAACCGCTCGCCCCCGATCTCGTTGGCTGTGCCCGCATTCTCGATGCGGAGGTCGCGGTGGGTCGTCGTCTGGTGAGCGTCGGCTTCATGCGCCGCTACGACCAGGGCTATGCAGCATTGAAGGACGCCGTCATCAGTGACCGGGTGGGCCGGCCGTTGATGATGCACTGCACGCACCGCAACACCGCCGCTGCCCCAGGGGTGGACAGCTCGGTGCTGATCTCGGGGTCGGCGATCCACGAGATCGACGTCGCGCGCTGGCTGCTTGCAGAGGAGCTGGCGGCAGTGACGGTGCACACGCCTCGTCGGGGCGCGGGGGCCACCGGAACCCAGGATCCGCTGTTCTTGGTGTTCGAATCGGTCAGCGGCGTTCTGGTCGATGTGGAGGTGTTCGTCAATGCCGGCTACGGATACGAGGTCCGTTGTGAGCTGGTCGCCGACCGGGGAACCGTGTCCCTGGATTCCCCATCCCCCACGGTCCTGCGGAGCGCCGGCAGCGTGGGACGGGTGGTGCCGGTGGACTGGCGGCCACGATTCGCGGATGCCTACCGCCGGGAACTTCAGGATTGGGTTACGGCCACCGAGGCGGGTCTCCCCGCGTGCGGGGCTTCCGCGTGGGACGGCTATGCCGCGACCCACATCGCCCAGGTGAGCATCCGCGCACTGGAAACCGGTGCACGGCAGACGGTGTCGCTGCCCGATCAGCCGGGCCTGTACCGATGAGCGCGCCAACGACGGGCCCGCTCGAGGTACTTACCGTGGGGCGGGTCGGCGTCGACCTGTACCCGGAGCAGTCCGGTGTCCCGTTGTCGCAAGTTGCCACGTTTGCCAAGTCCCTCGGCGGGACGGCCACCAATGTGTCGGTCGGTGCGGCCCGACTGGGCCGGCGTACCGCGGTGCTGACCAAGGTCGGACCAGACGATTTCGGGGGCTACGTCCGCCAAGCCCTCACCGAGTTCGGGGTCGATACGCGGTACGTCGGTACCTCCCCGGATCTGCTCACACCGGTGGTGTTCTGCGCATTGAACCCGCCGGCAGATCCTCCGTTGCTGTTCTACCGGCTGCCCGTCGCACCGGACCTCACCCTGACAGCCGAGGACGTGCCGTGGCCTCTGGTGCACGAGGTGCCGCTGCTGTGGGTCACCGGCACGGGCGTCTCGGTGGAGCCGGCGCGCCAGACCCAGCTCGACATGCTCAACCACCGTAACCGCCCGGAGGCGGCCAGCGGCCGGTGGACGGTGCTCGACCTGGACTGGCGGCCGATGTTTTGGCCGTCCCCGGAGCACGCCCGCCGGGCGTACACCTTGATGCTCGAGAACGTCAATGTCGTGGTCGGTAACCGGGCCGAGGTGGAGGTCGTCGTCGGCACCACGGACCCGGAGGAGGCGGCGCGCAGACTGCTCGCGAACGGTGTGGAACTTGCCCTGGTCAAGAAGGGGGCCGAAGGTGTGCTGGTCGCGACGAAGGACGGCATGACCACTGTTGCCCCCCAGCCCGTTGACGTGGTGTGCGGGCTGGGGGCCGGCGATGCGTTCGGCGGCGCGCTCATTCACGGCCTGCTGTCCGGGTGGGATCCGGTGCGCTGCGCCGAGTACGCCAACGCGGCCGGTGCGATCGTCGTGTCCCGGCTGGCCTGTGCCGATGCGATGCCAACCATCGACGAACTCGACGCCATGGTCTCGAAGCGCCATGCGTCAGAAGAAGTGATCTGATGGGAACCCTCAGCGACGCGCAGTGGCAGCAGCTGCTGACTATCCGGACCACACGCCCCGGTGCCATCGCCGAGGCCTACGCCCGACGTGCACGACCGGCACACCTGCTCAACGAGCGTGGCACGATGTTCCTGGTGGCCGCGGATCATCCGGCGCGCGGCGCGCTGCGCTCGGGTGCGAACTCGATGGCCATGGCGAACCGGCGCAGCCTGCTCGACCGGTTGGTCACCGCACTGGCCCACTCGGATGTGGACGGGATGCTGGGTTCGCCGGACGTGATCGAGGAGCTGCTCTTGCTGGGTGCCTTGGAGGGCAAGGTCGTCATCGGGTCGATGAACCGAGGCGGCCTCGACGGGGCGAGCTGGACCATGGACGACAGGTTCACCGGGTACGACGCGGCGAGTATCGCCGCGTGCCGGCTCGAGGGCGGCAAGATGTTGCTGCGCATCGACGATGAGGACCCGGGCACCGTGCCCACCCTGCAGGCCTGCGCACAGGCCGTCACCGAATTAGCCGCGCACCAGCTGATGGCCATGGTCGAACCGTTGCCCTATCACCGCGCCGCCGACGGCACCCTGATCCTGCAGCAGGACGCACCTTCGCTCGCGCGGGCGGTGACGGTCGCCTCCGCCTTGGGCACGACCAGTGCCTACACCTGGCTGAAGATGCCAGCGTGCGACAACCCGGACGTGGTGTACGGGGCAACCACTTTGCCGTGTGTGGTGCTCGGTGGTGTGCCTGGCCCGGACCGCGCCGCGCAGGTGGACTCGTGGGGAAAGACCCTGCGCCAACCCGTGGTCCGTGGCCTGGTCGTTGGCCGCACCGTCCTGTACCCCGACGACGGTGACGTCGCCGGCACCGTCGATGCCGCCGCGAAGGTGCTGCGCGCAGCCAGCGAAGGAATCCCCGCATGACGTTGCACGTCCCCGCCGCCGAACCTCTCGTCCTCACCCCGCAGGACGCCGGCTGGGAATGGGCCGGACTGCAGGTCCTGCGTTTGCGACCCGGCATCGGGCAGTCCGTGCGTACCGGTGATGCCGAAGCATTTGTGCTCCCGCTGTCCGGTGGGCTGACCGTCGAGGTGGCCACCATGTCCGGGGAGCACGAGGCATCCTTCGCCCTGGCCGGTCGCCAGTCGGTGTTCACTCAGGTCAGCGACTTCGCCTATGCCGGACGGGACAGCATCCTCACCCTGAGCAGTGCCGCCGGTGCCGAGGTGGCCCTGCCCTCGGCCCGGTGTCAGACCCGACGCCCACCCGCGTATGGTGCCGCGGCGGATGTCCCGGTGGAGCTGCGCGGAGCTGGTCCGGCAACCCGACAAGTCACGAACTTCGGCGTACCCGGGGCATGGGATCACGCGGAGCGGCTGATTTGTTGCGAGCTGATCACGCCCCCCGGTAACTGGTCGAGTTACCCGCCGCACAAGCACGACGCCACCGATCCCTGTCCGGTGGTGAACGAAGAGATCTACTATTACCGCATCGCAGGTGCGGACCAGGTCACGCCGAGCCGGGAGGGGTTCGGCCTGCATCGCACGTACACCGGTCCGGAGCATGCTACCGCGGGACTCGCCGAGCTGGACGAGTTCCTCGAGGTGCGCGACGGTGACGTGGTGCTGATCCCGTACGGTTACCACGGCCCCTGTGTCGCTGCGCCCGGGTATCCGATGTACTACCTGAATGTCCTCGCCGGGGCCGGCGCGCAACGCTCGATGGCCTTTTGCGACGACCCGGGACACGCCTGGATACGGGACTCCTGGTCGACCATGCTCACCGACCCGCGGTGCCCGGTCACCTCGGCTGTCGGTCGCCTTGACCACGGGAGTGCGACATGAGCGGGACCCTGCGGCTGACCACGGCCCAGGCGCTGGTCAGATGGCTGATCGCCCAGCGCTCGGAACTACTCGACGGCACCGACGTCCCGCTCTTCGCCGGGGTGTTCGGGATCTTCGGGCACGGCAACGTGCTCGGACTGGGTACCGCCCTGCACGAGGTGCGCGATGAGTTGCCGACCTGGCGTGGCCAGACGGAACAGGGAATGGCGTTGGCCGCGGCCGGCTACGCCCGGGCGATGGACCGCCGCCAGGTCATGGTGGCGACCTCCTCGGTGGGCCCTGGGGCGTTGAACATGGTCACCGCCGCCGGCCTGGCTCACGCCAACCGTCTGCCGCTGCTGTTGCTGCCCGGTGACACGTTCACCGGACGGGCACCGGATCCGGTGCTGCAGCAGGTCGAGCACTTCGGCGACGCCTCCATCAGCGTGAACGACGCGTTCCGACCGGTCTCCCGGTATTTTGATCGGATCACCCGTCCGGAGCAGCTGCTGGCCTCGTTGCCTCAGGTGGCCCGGGTGCTCACCGATCCCGCCGAC
>JAABUI010000437.1_pt1 | contig 32962 bp, 28 predicted proteins | sample 5559111 | NCBI WGS metagenome assembly JAABUI01 (sample SAMN10711870, study PRJNA513365) | rock metagenome | isolation source: Antarctica rocks | place: Antarctica: Victoria Land, Buttleship Promontory | reverse complement strand
AAACGCTTTTTAACGACGGTATAGCTATATTAGTTCGTATAGGCCTAAGCCTCTAGTACTAGGCTATCTAGAGACTCCGCTAATAGCCCGTTTAGAGGTGGCGATAGGTCTATAGCGTTAATTTAGTGGGATGTAGGTGCGTTAGTATTTTATTAATATACGATAAAGTCGCGAACTAGTAGATTAAGCTGCGGCAATTAGTCGCGCAACCGCGGAAGCTAGCCTGATATGGGGGGGGTGTCAATGTATCAAGTTGGGGGGTGTCAATGTATCAAAAGGGGGTGTCAACGTATCAGCTCCCTTGAAATGGTGTGTAGACCTTGACACATTAGGCTTAGCGCAGCCCTATAGGCTAAAGCCCTATATAAAAAGGTACCTAGAAACACTCGAGGCGCCGATGGACCATATGAGTGGCTTAGTACTCAACCACGGCACCTTTTCTTCTCTACCATTGCCCAGGTCATGAGATACCTGTTACAAGGTCTTCCGAACGTGGTTTACGACACCATAAGAGCGGTATTAACGTCATTGTCGACCCCTAAGGGATTAAGTAACGGAGAAAGATAAGTCACAGCAACCCTGACCGACAAGGACGCTAGAATTAATAGTCTACCGGTTCACTATCAGATGAATCAGTTGAGGATTTAAACCAACTGGTTCAGGGTTTACACCACTAGAATGAATCAGTTGGGCCTTCAAGTCGAATATTTTCAACCACTAACAGCGTTGGATCATCATTTGGAGAACTTATGACTATTATTTAGAGCAGAATGAAAGCACAGCGAAGAGACTGTGGACTGCTGTACTACCTTAGGTCGTCAGAAAGTTCCACATTCGTCAAGCGTCTTTACAAGTAAGGACGCTTGCTCGTGGCTTCCTTCTCTGTCTTGATCGAACAAGTTTCCCTGTCAAGGAGTTGCTTATTGCTCATTCCCTCCTCGAGAACAAAGAGACCCGCTTGTCTTGTTTAAAAAGACAGAAAGAAAGGTAGTACGGCATATTCTTCTCATCTGATCAATGCATCAAAGAAAACAACAAAGCAAAAACAAAACTCCTATGTCATTTCTTTGCCGTCTCGTCTTCTTCAGACAAATCATTTTCCAATATTGTTCGACATGAACAAGACACAGCCGTCTCTGCAAAATCTACTATATCACCTGCAACGCCAGTTCGTAGCTCCAATATTTCCCACACAACACACTCTCAGCAAAACCATCACCTTCAACCACAAAACATATTCACAAAACCCCATCCCTACCCAAAGAAAAATCTCCTCGAACACTATGCCCGCCCTCGCCCTCTCAGCCGAAACATCGGCACTCCTCCTCAAACGTTCAAACATGTTCTCTAGCCTCAGCACTCATACCAAAGTCGCCCTTGTTGGTTCGGGTATACTCTTGGTTATACTTGCGATAAGCATTGGGTATTGTGTTTATAAGAGACACAGAAGGCATATGCGGATGATGCAAGGGTATTAGGGGGAGGATGAGGAATAGTGACGGGGTCTGGTAAGCGCTGGGCGCTGGGTGGATTTGTTGAGGAGTAATGTGAGTGGGAATTTTGTGCCTTAAATTGATCTAGCTGTTAAAGATATCAATTTAATCAAGTTTTGTCCATGATGCGGGGGCTAGATTCGAGAGATCAATATGATTGACTCTCTTGTAGCTGAAGATTTGGAGTTATCACTCGCTTTTTCTTTCACGTTATTGATATTCCTACTGTCATGTGTGAATCTCATGTCCATTAGTATTGGGAAGCTTGATTCATTTAGCCTTCGCACCATCCTTGCTTTCGGCTATGGACCGCGGCAGAGGACAGTTTAGAAGGGCCGTCATCGTCGGCGAAGAAATCAGCATCCATTTTGGGAACGATTCCACGAGTCTCATTTGAAGAGCCCGTACACAGCCCTCCGAGTTTTAGGCGTCCTGGTCAATGCAGGCCTCCACTGCACAGCCTATTTGTAGATGCAAGGTCTTTAGTCTAGATTATGATCTAACAAGCGCCATATCAACCGCTCTATAATCAGAACTCTCTCAAGAATTTCCTCGACTATCGATTCATTCATTAGCTCAGGTACATTACCATCAGGACTTTCTGCAACACAAGTACGATTCGGCGCCGAAGATTGCTTCAAGGCGCTCAATTACTCGCACCGCACCATCGAAGCACCTACTGAGAATAGACCTACCTGGTATCTGTACAAATACAGGACTTCAACCCAGGTTGATTAAACCATCCACCCTAGCAAAGTGAAAGGTAGAATTCCTTGCCCCGAGCTTCGTTGCGCGATGGGATAATTCCAATCCGGCGTCGTCCAAACAAGCCAGCACAAAAGCCAAACGCAGCCCAGAGTACGCTTCCACCCTTCAGGACGGCCAGGAGACCTAGTTTGGCGTTTGACTCCGCGAAAAATACCTTGCGCTGCGTCTTCAATAATGATGCCAAGAGCCTGCATAACGAAGAACCTCAACGCCCCAGATTCCTGCCATGGCGTTCCACTCACTACGTCTCCAATCCGGTGGAAAGCCCCGGAAGTTACGAATGTGAGACTGAGGATTCCGTATCGTGCAAGAAGCGTGCCTCTCGGCAGTCGAAATACCGAAAAGGACAGAAAATTGGCGGGAGCTGAGAACTTTTGACGGAGTCCTTGATGCCAAAAGGTACTAGAATCTGGTAAGATTGTATGTGACAGTAAGGGCTGCAATCTTATCTAGTCTTTACCCCAAAACTGACGTACAGACCAGCACTCTGTCCAGGCATTGAACAGTGGTGGCCATCTTTCAATCCGTCCAAGGCCCAAAGCGATGACCATGATAGCCGCACCATCGTACATGACTAGCCAATGCATGAGAGAGGCGAAAAGTCGTAATATCACCTCCTCTACCGTTACGTCCCGAAGCCGAGTAAAAAAAGGTATCTGGCTTGATGCAAAGTAGACCGAATTCATTGACACGTCTCGTCCCCTAAAGCTTATGACGTCAAGGAAAAGAACGCTGAGCAGGAACTCTTTCACCATTCGATACAGGAATTGCATCTTTGTGGGTATCATCCCAGGGCGGTCGGGAAAGAACTTCGGAACATGGTTGATCTGCCATGGCGTATGCGCCGATCGAGAGCGAAATGCCTCCTCCCATCCAAACTTCAGCCTCGAAGACAAGGCACCTGGTATCGAATTCATTTTCCGCTGAGAAGCACTAGTGGGCGTTCGCAGAATCTTCTGGCCGCCAAGAGCAGAGGTGGGACCTCGAGTCACATATAACCACCGGCTCAGTAGCACCGAGTCGAGATATTGCATGAGCATACTTGTGGTACTGCCTACAAAGATGCTCATATGAATCGCATTGTTGTTTTCGTCTGTTGTCTGATTAGCGCGCATGGCTAGTTGCACGCAGCCGGCCATTAGGACCAACCCCAGGGGTCGAAGAAATGAGCTCGGGGTTGTGAAGCCCAGAACTATGACGATTGTGCCTATTGAAAGCGCAGAGGGGTTCGGGGGGTCGGCCAGAAGGGCATCCATTCGGGGCATGAACATCGCTGAGGGCCGATAGCCTCGATGGGTACTCGGTCCATGTAGCAAGCCGCGTCTGGACAATAGAAGCGTTGGGGACTGGCGTGTTGTACATACTGGCGAAGCTCAATATGAGATGGAATACTTCGAAAAAAGAACACGAGGATCATGGTGTTCGCAGCTTACTGTCTTACAGGGTTCCTTCCTCCCCGCTTCTCCCACATCAGATTCGTTACGCACGGGCAGGCTAGGTAGGATTTTCTTCCGTCCTCTCTCCTCCCATTTTAAATCTTGCTACGCAGTGGCCGTAGTATTTGGTGGATTATCTGTCGTTGTAAATATATGGGGTGGTGGTGCTGGCCAAGGCGGTGCTCGACGCTCCACGGCTGTGAGAACAGTGGGAACAGGCAGCTACCCTCGAAACACTGCTAAAAATTGAGAGGGTGTTGCATATGTCATATGACGCAGGTTCCTTCAGCCTCATCCAGTGACCTCAGCAGCAATAATGAATGCTGCATAGGAGTGTCATCCGGCGGGTCGACTTTCCTGCATGAAACGCGGGGATCATATGCGTTGATGGCGGAAGGGACGGGCCACTCACTGGTTGGCCGCCCTATATAGAGTACTAGAGTCAATGGGAGTGCTTTAGATGCTACGTACCAATTGTGGTTCCGCTTCCTACGATTACATACATTACGGTTTTCGATATCCGCCCACGCTTAGCCTATTTGGGTGTAGTTCTCCACTGATGGAAAACCGAAGATCAAACGCAAGATGAGGTGGGCGAAAGCAGAGATTTAATCAGCTGGCCATGAGATACATAGCGCTGACTGTATGCATATCTGTTACGTGATGCAACATCGACTTTTTGATCTCGGGGGTTCTGGCAAAGCCATTTGTGGCCTTGGATGTCCATCACGTAACCAGCTCGAGTACTCTACACCTAGCTGAAACGCGACCTCGCTTGGATTATTCTGATCCTCTCGTCGATCCATTCCGAGATGGATGACATCAGCAGACAATTAACGAAAGATGGACCCCCCATATTCGGAACGTGCCCCGCCTACTGGGAGTGCGTAGAGAGAAAGATACCTACTTTTATGACTATCACATGCTTATTTCAGGATAAGGCTAGACGAGATACATCTTGCGCGAGCCTCACGCGATTGGACTAATGTATGTAGGCAATCGCAAAGGCTTATGAAATATACAATGGAATACGCAGTGAAATTGTATCGGAGGAAATTTCTGTCTCACAAAGACGGCGTGCTGATTCGGAATCGGCAGGCTATAATACCATGGCTTACATGGGAACGTCAGCATACCACGACCGTGCCGCCTGCTCGCCGTGCCCTCCTTGCAAATTGAGGTTGATGCCATCAATGACTCTATTTGGAAATGTGTGTCTGACAGTCTCTATCCGTAGCCGATCACTGGCTCTGCCTTGCCGTGCCTCCGCTTACTGGGGATAATCATATACTGTAGATTTCTGGACTCTCATCCTTTTTGGCCTAGGCTGTCTTACCGTCGACTTCTCAATCAGAAAAAGAGTTTCATCTAGGGCTCTTTGTAGCTAGCATCTGTACTCCGACCTGTGCGCTTTATCGAGCGAAGATCGATCATGCCCTCCACTCGATTAGAGCTGACTTCCGAGCAACTGTCGAGTACCCAACCCGGCTGCCACCCAATGGTATCCACTCGAACCTCGTAGATGCAGAACACAACAACAAGCCTATGTCCGTGGTGTCTTCAATCTTCTTCGCAATTTACTTCTGTTTCTCTGCGAACCGAATATATACAGGCCCATACAATTGGAATAGTATCAAGGGAAGCTGCATAACCCCTTTTGAGACCAACACGTGATACTGCTAAAGTAGGAAAGAAGGTTCATGAAAGATACCGTGACAACAGTGACGATGCTCGACAGCTCTGAGCATCACTCTAAGAAATTGCGGCCATAGCTTTGATTGACAGACTCTGCTTGGTAAGTATGGCCTTTCAGGCCTTTCATGTCAGAGTCGAGGGATGTGCGCCCGTTAAGCAGAGCTTGGGGCAAAGGAGGATAGATAAGAATACGTATGAATGTAGATGTTCGCAAAATGAAAACAAATTCAACGTGAGAAGATGGTAATTGGAGATCTCGCCCTTTTGTTCTCTTGAGCCGGAGGCTGAAGATGGTCTGACTTGGAGAATCGCTTCAAGGCAATCATGGGCCCAGAAACGAGTCAGCAGAAGATCTTTGATTGAGTCATACTGGATACCATGAAGGTATTCACCCTCTGAACTTGACACGCAGTAAGGATCCAATCAGAAGTCTCGTCTTCTGGGCTTCCCGGTTTTGGAATCAATAACCGCTCTTTACGCTCCTCATCGTTCAATCTCGGCTTCACTGGTAGAGCGATACGCAGTCTTGTCGTAAGTGAGCCACATAAGTAGGTGTGGAGACGGTGCGGAGACTCAGCGAAGTATGTTACTCCCTGCTTGTATCCATGATTGTAAGTTGGCTTTGTAACTAAACTCTTTGGATTTATTATCAAATCGAATTGTCTTTCTACCCTGGATAGAATATAGATGTCGAAAAGACGCACCTTGATCTAGCGGTACCCGGCTATTGATCGCCTATTCAGAATCCTCCCAGATAAACCACCAGCCACCAGACTCCCCATTACCTGGCCAACGCCTTCGCTATGCAGTCCGAGTGTCACGCCCATGCAGTGAGAGACCTTTCTTCAAATATCAGTTCGCGTCCTGGCTCTGCTCCACTAGCGCCTTCCTATACTCCCTTGTCGCAACTCCAATAGCTTTCCTCGTCGGCCCCAGCAGCCGCTCCACCGCCTTCGCGCCCCCAGGTACACTCTCGTAATCAACCTTCCTCTTCTTCCCCGTCCGCTCGAAATGCTCCTGTACCTGCTTCTTCAGCCTACCAACTTCTTTCTGGCGCTCCGCTTCCGCATCATCAGCGATAGCTTTAATGCGCTCTGTAGCTCGATCCAAGGACTCGAGCTTATAGCCTATTTCGGTGGCTTTGGTGGCGTCGCCGGAGAGGAAGAGGGACCAGAAGTGTTGGAGAAACTCGGTGGTAGTGGCATGGCATATGGTGAGACTGTCGTAGATGTGGGTTGAGAGACCGGATGTTGATGAGGCGTGGGTGGTGGAAGAGGCGGAGAGGTCGTCGCTTTGGGCGCGTTGTTCGGATATGGAGGCGAGGATCTGGGCTGTTGCGGCTGAGATGCTGGCTTTGCTGCCTACGTGACCTTTTTTCGGGTGCGATTCATCTTCAGAGCTGTCGCTGTCGTCGTTTACTCCGATGGCGGTCTCGAGGTTAGTGTTGGCGCCCACGCGGGCGAGATCTGCTCGTATTGATTTGAGGACTTTGGCTGGGTTTTGTTTGGCGTACAAGAGGGCGTCGGCTGAGACTCCGGAGTCCTTGTCCGAATTGAAGAAGCGGCTTTGGTCTTTGATGTTGAGGATTACGCGGTTCTCAGTAGCGTCGCCTTGGAGGTCACGAAGAGCCAGGGAATTGAAGGTCTCTTCGTCTACGCCAATTGGTAGCGATGGATCAACATCATTTGGGGCGACCTGGGACAGGATTTTCTCGCTGAGAGCATTGAGACTTCGATACAATGGTACTTTATCCGAGAAGTTCGGCCGCATTGTATAGTCAGGTCGATTCCCCTTTCGCTGGCTATGGTTCTCTTCATTACCCTCGACATCGATGATGTGCGGTATGTGGGAAGCCATAGCACGTTTAGCTCGTTCGGCGTCATCGTCGTATTGTAAGTATTTGTCAAGAACATTATCTAGAGTATCACTGTCTTGTAGCTTCTCGCCTTTCAACTTTTTGAATAATCTGCTCCGGAAGAAGCGGCCCCAGAATTCTGTCTCACTAAGCTTGGGCACATTTTCATCGTAGGCACGCTTGACCAAGGAATGTTGTTTGAATATAAGTTGTATTTGGTCTTTGCCTATGTGCATCTTATCTTGATTATCCTCTGTGTATCTTTTGACAGCAGATAAAACATTGTACGCACCCCGGGTCTGGTTCTTCTCGATAGCGTGAGCGCGAAGTAAATGGACCCTGGAAGACCAGAATTGAGACGAGAATTGTGACGTTGTAATGGAGCTCGGCTTTGTCTTTTGAGCCTCAGAAAAGGTCTTCTTTAGCGATGGGTTCGCTCTTAATAACGACAGTTGTAATTGTGAGTCCTGTTTGAGCCTTTCGTCGTCGTACCATGACCTGCTGTCCTTTCCTGCGCCCGACGTTGAAGACACTGCACCCGCGATAGCCATCGCTGCTGAGGAACCCCCATCTCCTGGCGCTGTGTGTACTTCGCTTCCTGACTTCGCAGACTGTATCGCATTGCTGAGAGCATCTTTGACGGCATCTGCCTCAGCCCTTGCACGGGTAGCCGAAGTAAAGGAAAAGACATGCGTATCAGAAGCAGAAGTGCCTGGCGTCTGTGCAAAGATCTTGAGCATTACCTTCGCACTGGTCGCCGGTGTCTGCTGATGATCTGTATCCCCCTCATGAGCTCCATCTTATGCTGGTCAGGGTATGTACATAGACTTACTAGTGATGTTCGAAACCGCCAACGTCAAGGCTGGCCTTGAGTCTGGTAGAGCCACCGGCGTCCATGACACCGATTGATGGTCCTTAGAGAGTGCGAGGATGCCATCTTTCTTCTTATAGGCGGCAGAGCCTCGAGGTGGTGCCATGTCAGTAAGATCTCCAGCTCCATATCATGGTCGCGACAGATATAAAGTTGTGGAATCCAAATTTCATGACTCGCACTTCAGCCAAAAACGTTCTATTAAATGGCTCGAATGGCAGCTTTACACGATAGGGCTGCGCTAACGCGGGTCACGCGGAAAATCGCCGCTGCCGTTTGCTCCGCTGCCAAGTGTTTGCGATGGAGAGGAGCATTTCTTGATGCGCTATTTTGCTCCCTGTGATTAAGAGGTGCTCTCTATGAGTGTACTCTTAACGTGCATATGTCTCTCGGGCGTCTCGTTAGCTGAAGTATCTACCACTCAGCATGCTTCGCTCTTCTCTCCACAAGTCGGGCAGTTGCCTCTCAAGAGGTATCTGCCCGCTCAGAAGGACGGCATGCACCACCACTTCTCCAAGAACCTCTTCAGTTCCAGTGGTACGAAAATCGCAGCTACCGGCTCTTTCACATCGTTTGCAAAGACGCCAATATGCTGTGGCTGCCGAAGATACAAATAAAGGAGTGGTACACAGCTCTGCCTTCTACATTGCATAAGTTATTAGACACTGATCATAATTTGCTTAGGATCCTAGCGATTCATTTCTCCAAGGAAATACTGCCAACTATATGGATGAGATGTACATGCAATGGAGAAGGGATCCGTCTAGTGTGCACTTCTCATGGCAGATTTACTTCCGCAATATGGAAGACGGCAACATGCCCATGTCCCAAGCCTTCCAACCTCCACCAACCCTTGTAGCAGCTCCTGAAGGTGGTGTGCCACAGGCAATGCCAGGAGCGGGTATGGCAACCGCTGAGGGTCCAGACGTGACAAGCCATCTCAAAGTACAGCTGCTGGTTCGCGCGTACCAAGCTCGTGGCCACCACAAAGCCAAGACGGACCCATTGGGAATACGTGGCGACGCAGAAGCATTCGGATATCACAGACCTAAGGAATTGGAGCTTGACCATTATCAGTTCACCGAAAAAGATCTCAATACCGAATTTTCACTTGGACCTGGCATATTGCCTCGTTTCCAGTCTGCAGGCAAGGACAAGATGACACTGCGCGAGATTGTTGCTACATGCGAGAGGCTTTACTGCGGCTCGTACGGGGTGGAATTCATTCATATTCCAGATAGGGAACAGTGCGATTGGATACGAAATCGTACCGAAATCCCCTCACCATACAAGTACTCGATTGATGAGAAGCGGAGGATACTAGATCGCCTGATATGGAGTTCAAGCTTTGAGAATTTCCTCGCAACAAAATACCCTAATGACAAACGATTCGGATTAGAAGGCGGTGAGACACTTGTGCCAGGGATGAAGGCTTTGATCGATCGAAGCGTCGATTTCGGGGTCAAGGACATCATCATCGGTATGCCTCATCGTGGTAGATTGAACGTCTTGAGCAACGTGGTCCGAAAACCTAATGAATCAATTTTCAGCGAATTTGGTGGCAGCGCTGAGCCTTCTGATGAGGGTTCTGGTGATGTCAAGTATCATTTGGGCATGAATTTTGAGCGGCCAACCCCATCTGGCAAGCGAGTACAACTATCATTGGTGGCGAATCCTTCTCATCTTGAAGCCGAGGACCCCGTGGTCCTGGGTAAAACCCGGGCTATCCAGCACTACAACAATGATGAGAAGGATTACGTAACCGCGATGGGTGTGCTATTGCACGGAGATGCTGCTTTCGCTGCCCAGGGAATTGTCTACGAAACTATGGGCTTCCATGCCTTGCCCGCATATTCAACAGGAGGTACAATACATTTGGTCATCAACAACCAGATTGGATTTACTACTGACCCTCGTTTCGCTCGTTCTACGCCATACTGCTCGGATATTGCCAAGGCCATTGATGCTCCTGTCTTCCATGTCAACGGAGACGACGTAGAAGCTGTCAACTTTGTTTGTCAAATGGCTGCGGATTGGCGTGCCGAGTTCAAAAAGGATGTTGTCGTTGACATTGTCTGCTACAGAAAGCAAGGTCACAACGAGACCGACCAACCTTCCTTCACCCAGCCGCTGATGTACAAGAAGATCAACGAGCAAAAGCCCGCCGTACTAAAATATCAAGAGAAGCTACTCAAAGAGAAATCATTTACGAAGGACGATATTGAAGAGCACAAGAAATGGGTGTGGGACATGTTAACCAACAGCTTCGAATCGAGCAAAGACTACCAACCAAGTTCCAAGGAATGGCTTACATCTGCCTGGAACGGTTTCAAGTCTCCCAAGGAGCTTGCCACTGAAGTCCTGCCGCATCTCCCAACTGGGGTCCCAGAGGAAACATTGAAGCACATTGGTGACAAGATTGGCGGTGTGCCAGATGGGTTCAATGTTCATCGGAACTTAAAGAGAATTCTTGCTAATAGGAAAAAAACCGTCGATGAGGGGAAAGCAATCGACTGGTCTACGGCTGAAGCGCTTGCTTTTGGAACTCTATGCGATGAGGGTCATCATGTTAGAGTTTCAGGGCAAGACGTAGAGCGAGGTACCTTTTCACAGCGCCACGCAGTCATACACGACCAAGAGAGCGAGGGTACATATACACCGCTGAAGCACATTAGTGATAAACAAGGGAGCTTCATTATAACAAACTCATCACTCAGCGAATTTGGCGTGTAAGTCGGAACGGAAATGACTCTGATTGCGGCTGACCATTGATGTAGGCTTGGTTTCGAATATGGGTATTCTCTCTCATCGCCCAATGCATTAGTCGTGTGGGAAGCCCAATTTGGCGACTTTGCCAACAACTGTCAATGTATCATTGATCAATTTGTTGCTTCAGGAGAAGTCAAGTGGCTGCAGCGATCTGGTCTGGTCATGTCGTTACCACACGGTTACGATGGCCAAGGTCCAGAGCATTCTTCCGGTAGGATGGAGCGATACCTACAGCTTTGTAATGAAGATCCTAGGATCTTCCCTGCACCAGATAAGCTTGACCGCCAGCATCAGGATTGTAACATGCAGATTGCGTACATGACCACTCCATCGAATCTATTTCATATTCTCAGAAGGCAGATGAACCGACAATTCCGAAAGCGTACGTCTCCCCTATCTTGATATGCTAGAGGGGCAGAACTAACGCAAACACCCAGCCTTAATCCTCTTCTTCTCGAAATCACTCCTGCGCCACCCTCTTGCCCGCTCACCCATCGAAGACTTTACTGGCGATTCCCACTTTCAATGGATTATTCCCGACCCAGCTCACCAAACTAACGATATCGCTCCGCCAGAGGAGATTGACCGCGTCATCCTCTGTTCAGGTCAAGTCTATGTCGCTCTTCACAAACATCGCGCTGAGCACAAGCACAACAAGACTGCCATCACCCGCATCGAACAGTTGAACCCCTTCCCTTGGGCTCAGCTTCGAGAGAATCTCGACCAATACCCCAATGCTAAGACAATCGTGTGGGCACAAGAAGAGCCTCTGAATGCAGGTGCATGGAGCTTCACGCAGCCCCGTATTGAAACACTCCTGAATCAGACCGAGCATCACGATCGGAAACACGTCATGTACGCAGGCCGCAATCCAAGCGCTAGCGTCGCGACAGGTTTGAAGGGGACACATATGAAAGAAGAGCTAGATATGTTGGACATGGCGTTTGGTGTCGTACAGGAGAAGCTGAAGGGTGAGTAGGTACAAAGAAGGCGGGAAGGAGGTGTGGTATGATTTCAAGGTGAGTGAACCTGGAGACAGGTCTGTATATATTATTGTCACAGCGTTTGTGCATGGAACGGTTGCGAAGATATATGAAAAGCATTTAATAAAGTAAGTACACGACTCTCATGCTACTAGCGACCCTGTTTCCACTTCTGTGTCCTATCACGCTCGTCTCTTTATGCCTTCGCGATTCCTCGCGGTCTTCTGTGTGAACGGCCTTCAGAATCGGTACATCCATTGTATACACCTGCGAGAACATCAAAATGCACCCCAGGCTCAGCTCCGGTATCCTTCATCTCAGGCTCCTTGATGGATCATTTTAACAGCATTTCGTATTCAGCCTCAACATAGTCAGCGAGATCTGCAATACTATCTCGCAACATGTCGTCGTCGACTGGCCGGATGCTGGCTAGCTTCTCCTCCAAAGCGGCGGCGGGAGAGGGAGTAGCGGGAGTCGGAGTAGCAACCACTGGGACGTCGTCGCCGACCAGCTGGATGCTGGTAAAATTGTCGTCCACCCCTTCCGGCATGTTCTGATCGTCGTTGTCAGCTAGGATCTCAAGAGGATCGGCCTTTTTTACCTTTTCACCTTGTTTCCTTCCACGCAGGCGTAGTGGTGTGCTAGCTTTCCTTTCCTATAAAAAAGCTGAGCAATTGAAGATCGTCATTCAAGTTGACGATGAAGAGCGAAATCCTTACGTGCACCAAAGTGCTCATCCGCGTTGATCATGTCTCCATTTGGTACTCGTTATATGGCTATTGCTTTGCTTAAAGAAACTTTACCTTTTTAAGGTATTGAATCTTTTTCCGCAGTCTTATAAAGACAAAAGCATAGGCTTGCACGATGCCGTGCCAAAGTAGGGTGGATTGTATCCCCTCATGCAACATTCCCAAAGTCTGAAATCTTTGGCCTCACTGGTGGATGCATCTGCGCGATAAGTCAAAGGCATGTTGCGTTAAGGGCACTGTTTAGAAGTATTCATGTACGTTGCCATACATGCTGTATCGAGGTCCCAAAAATGGTGATGAATTAGATCCAAGTCGCTTTGGTTGACGTTTTTCTCCAGCGAATTGTACCCTGCTTATGATCTCATTTCTTGTCGTTTGGGGCTCCAGACATGCGGTCATTGTTTGTTCGATTTGGAGTTGAATTCAGATATTGAATAAGCCACACCATATTATACTTAGTAAAGATGTTGAGAGGTTATGGTTTGACTAGGCTTGATCGGACGGTCCTGGCCATCCAATCCGAACGGCGTCTCGAAATTGCGCACCCAGGTTGGTATCAAAAATGCAGGCACGGCAAAAAGACGAGGCCCGAGCTTTGGCCTAAGTCTGCAGGTTACACTATCTCCTGGCAAGGGCACTGGATCGGGAATCTGCTGCTCGGGCAGACGGCGTCCGGTGCCTGTGGTTTCTCGCGGGTTGACTTTGGGAGATGGTTGTGAGGTCTAGTGGCCGATTGGCGGTCTCGGATCACCTCATTAAAGGTCTGATGCAGTAGGCACTCGAGACATTCTTTTAGAAAACACATGATCGTCTAGTTTCCCATAGTCAATCAGTCGGTATTATATATCGGAGGGGTTGGACAAACATACCTTGCCATATCCCATTTCGTCGCTGCAATCTCCACCTGGGCAACTAGAACGCTGCTGCTTTATCATAAAATACGTGTCACGAGTAACAACGTCTCACGTCGGTACGCCTGGGTCAAAAATATGAAAGAGCGTGATGACAGTTTCAAATCTTACCACTGCGACTCCTAAGCCTTCATCTTTCCCAGTCCTATTAGACGATCGACCCTAGTCTGTAGGGTCAGCGTTGACGAACAGCGCTTGGCGCCCGGTCATGAATTCAAGTCATGCACTGCTAATCATAAGAAACGAAGCGCATTATTTCAGCTATTCGCTGAAGGGAGAGTAGTGAGCGGTCCATTGTGGAATGTTGGACTAGAAATCGCTCCGAGGTACGGGTGCAATGTGTACTGCTCAATGAGTATATCATGATGATGACCTCCAAGAATCATCCTATACATTATGGCAACTGATCCTTGATCTCCAGTTTTTTGAGATGAGGAGAGCAGTAATTTCTGGCCGTCGTGGTAAGTCTTTTTGTGGTATCTGAGCTGGAATGCTAGAGGTAATCAGAAAAGGGGTGGACCTTACGAGGCCATCCGCCTTTCAGATCTGTCTGCGTGATCTTCGAGGTAAGCGACAGAATCAAGCACCTCGGCTCACTACGGTCACCATGTGTCTTACTGATTCTGATTTCGCCGATGTGGCAAGATAACGGTTGCCAAACTCTGTCCAAAGCTCCCGAGCAAATGAATCTTGATTGTGTGGTCGGGGACAGTAGGGATTTGTCTCGATAAAGGCCTTCGCTGCCTTTTCAACGCCTGCTTGGTCCATTGTAATATCACCTCAAGCATCGAAATCCAGAAGCGCGGCCATCGACATCTAAATCGCTGTGGAGATGATGGATGCGATTGATCGTCTCTGAAGCAGAAGGTGCCCGACGCCAGTCGAGGAAAATTCATGAAGACGCCATTTCAATTACAGTATCAGATTTATGGGGCGAGGTAGAAGTTTGCAATTCGGAGGGTAGAAGGATAATTGCTCGCGATTTTCGATCTATGTAAAGATATTCGTCTCCTATTAGAGTGTCGGGAACATGCCACGAAGGTACATCATGCTTTCCGGGATGTGAGCTTGCGGCTCATTGTCAGGTCTTTCATCGTGAGGTATTGGGGCAGGAAGGTTTTTCGAATGAGGCATTTTGGTTCAACTAACATGGAGAACAGCCATGGAGCCGAAAGATTTCTGCATTCAATTCCAGAATTCCCTCCCTGGCAGAAGGGACCAATCGTATTGTGGCCACTCTCTCGATGCATAGCTTTATACAATCCCACCAAACGTTTTTGATGTTGCGAACATCTTGCAAAGTACAGCTTGTATTAGCTTTGCGATAATTTAAAACAAAATTTCGCTTGCGTGTGACAGAGTAATATCAAAATTAGAGAGTAATCTCGAATGCCTTACTCTCGGGCCGACCTGAGAGTATTTTCGATCATCTCAGGACCGAGGGAATGTTAAAGTCCATCGATGTGATTGCTGGTGGAGGCGCGTTTGATGGATTTCGTGCGGTCGGAAAAGTAGCTCAGTGCTCACAAAAGCTGAGATACTTCTTCAACTATTCCAACCAACTGGCGGAAGGATGACACACTCCAATTAGTCTTGTACTTGGCGGTTAATGAAGTGGCTGTTCACAAAGTCAAAAACATAGGCGAACGAGCGAGCATTTAGAGCAGAGACTTTCTACCCTGTATTCCAGACTGTCTTAAAGCATTCATTGAATGCCGAAGTAAGTCGAGCGTGGGGTCGATGTCGGTAAGCCGTTTGTTGAGGATAGCGAGAACACCAACCTTGTGAAAATGCGCGAATTCTGCTTGCTCTAGTGGAATTGAGTTTGTTCTGTGCTGAAACCTAAGCTTCCAGGCTTGAGAATGCTTCTTGGATTGTTATCTGCGTCGAGACGGTGTAGTGGACAAACAAGCGAGGGAGACCTAGAATGACATGAAGCCGTTGAGGGTCCCTTGGCTGGTCTCTTTGTCAAAAGCCTTTATATCTCCCTGCGACGTGAAAGCGACCAGGACATTTCGTCGAGCCACATTTCCACTAGAAAGTAAATAGAATAGCGTCGGCAGCGGCAAAGTTCTTGCATTGAAAGTGTACAATGTGCCCACAAACATGCGGGGACCTAAGTGCGAACGAGACAGACCTGTAAAGCTGCTAACGATCTGGCATGGCATGACTATGCGTAAAGCAGTAGACATGTAAATGGATATGATGAGTCCCTGGAAGAAGGGAGAATCTGAGGTTATAAACACAGAGCTTTTTCCAAAGCCTAGTAATAGGATTTGGGCTCATTCTATGGATGGAAAATTATTTGAATGTGGACATCTTCATGGTGAGAAAGCCCAAGTCTGGAGAATCTTTAAATGTAATTAGTAAAAGTATATTTTAGTATGTATAATTCGAATTTTTAGCAGCAGCCCTCGAAGTGACTCAGAGGCCGAGTGCAAAATCACAAGAAGTCGCGATTGAGTCACATACGCCTGGAAGAGGGGCAGTGAAGGGTCAATGACAGTCAGTCGCAACGAATGGTAATTGAGAGTAGAGAATTTAGTGAGACAAGGTTCTGTGCTAATGTAGGCACTGCGTTGATGAAGGTAGAATTTAATGATTGATGAGTGAAGGTGCTATGGGGGTAGAAATACGTTCAGAGACTTATGAAAACATGGCTGTAATGTCCAATCTACCATCATGTTCCCCGCGCTTTCTCAATGTATTCCTGAGACGCCGACTCATATTCTGCGGTGAAGAAGCGCGCTGAATTCTTGCCCAACCATGTCGTCATCTTGACCATCTCTTCACGAAGCTTCCGTACGGATTGCTCATCCATATTGGTTTGTGCGATGAGCTCTGGTAGTGACACTTTGAGAAAAGACAGGTTAGCACAAGGCTTATGTGAAGAAAGGCCGCTGGGGACAGTATCAGGGCACAGGAGGGGCATACCAATCAGACGAGCCAAATGTTCCGCTCCATAGATATCACCAATAGCCTTGTTCTCCCACTCACCCTGGCCGGCATCCATTTTCAGACGAATTTCGAGATATTGTTGGCGTTCGAAACGGTAGAGCAGGATCTTGCCGAGTGTCTTGTCGAAATACTCTTTAACTCCAGCAACAACTTCTTGCAATATATCAGCATCGGCAGATCCATATCGACGCCTGGTCTTTTCATCTTCAAAGTAAGCATCAACGATGTCGTTGACTGGATGCTCCGCTGGTAAGGGTATGAGGGAAAGGTTTTTTGTGACATACTCCCAATCGTCGACGAGGAGAGATTTGAGATGGTCGGGTACGGGTATGTGTATCGCGGGTCGCTGATTGAAAGTTTCTTCCTATATAATTGTTGATTCCTGGTTAGCCTTTGATCGATCTTAGTGTCCATATGCTGCGCGTTTGGAGGGAATACGCCGGCGCTCCGATTTTCGAGATGGCACAAGGTCCTTGGACTCCTTTGGCTTAGATTCCCGAGATGGAGCGAGGTCCTTGGGCTCCTTTGGCTTGGATTCCCGAGAAGGAGCGAGGTCCTTGGACTCCTTTGGCTTGGATACCGGAGAAGAAGCGAGGTCCTGAGACGCCTTTTGGATGGATTCCTTTGGTGGCTTAGGGTCCATAGATTTCTTTTGCATGGTTTTTTGAGATGTCGCGAGGACCTGAGATTCCTTTTTGATAGACTTCTGAGATGGCCTAAGGCCCTTAGATTTCTTTTGAATGCGGTCTCGAGACGGAACAAGGCCATCGGATATCTTTTGAATGGGCTTCCGAGATGGTGCAACATCCTTGGACCTCTTTTGGATGGTTTTCTGAGGTGGGACAGGAGCCTCTGCTTTCTGCTGGTTGGTGTTCCAAGATGGGAGAGGGCCATCAGAAAACCTTGGGTCGGGTCTCCCGGCGGTGACGAAATGAGGTTTCAGTAGTCGAGGTTTTGGTGAAGGGATCGGGTAATGAGCACCCATCCCGTTGAGCTCCTTGTGAATGCCGAGATATCGGCCGCTTGCCTTGTATTCACTCTCTGAGAGCAAGATCGACATAGACTTTTTAGTTCTTGGCTTGAGGCACACTCGAGGGACAAAGGGCTCCTCCTCCAATGGGCGGCGGATTGTTTCCAGAGATTGTCTCGCTCGTGTCTTGAGTCCCGGACGGGATTGCAAGGGCTGATCCACAGTTGGAAGATCCGATGAATCGGTGGTACGTGGGCGCTTAACATCGTGAGCATCGGCCGTGTCATGATCGGTCCAGCCATTATTCCTCGGTTGGTAAGTCGAGCGAAAAGACGATTCCTCATAGACAGTTGGCAGTGGCAATCCGCCAGGTCCAAGTTCTTCTCCGAGCTCATTTCTTGGATTTCGGGTAGACGGGAATTTCTCACGAACCTTCTCAATCTCGTAGTCACGCCCACGCTTCTGACCACGGCCCGTCGCAGGAGTGTATCGTTCTTCACTCCCACGAGTAGAGCTAAGGTCAGAGCCGGCGGCTTTCTTCTTCGAGGCGTTCGTAACTCTGGTTTTTTGATGCCGCTCCGCATCTGCTGATTTGAGATTGGCTGCAAGCTCCCTATTCTCCTCCGTGTCCTTTCGAACGCGATCTTGCGGGACCCAGTCGTCCCAGCTGCCAGGAGATCCAGACATATTAGCGGCGTGTGCCTGACGGAGCTCTCGGAATTGCAGAAGATAGCACATGATGAGAATTCGATTGAATGTGTTTAGAACTGCGATCCCCTCGGTTTGTGAAGGATAGAGCAATTGCGCCAAAGGAATTGTCCTTTAGTGAAGCGCGCTGTGCGATGAAAAGGATCAAAGAATGCGACTCGAGGAGTAGTCTTGTCCTGCAAGATGAAGATAGTGCAGAGGGGGGACTGAAGTGCCTTGTCCTGCAAGGAAAGCAACGAGGGAATGGATTTTCAAAATGCTCTTGACTAGCAAGAGGAATTGTGGTGTTTTAACGTTCGAAGTAGAGTCTTGAGCCAGCAAGATGAGAAACGAAGTAGCAAATTGCGAAGATTTGAATCTTGTCCAGCAAGTGTTGTGGTGGTAAGTGTGGTGATTATGAATGTGGAGGAGGATGTTGGGGATATGGAAGAACACAGAGAATTGAGAATGGCAGAAAGGGGGTCATAAAAGAGGAGGTTGGTGTTTTGCGCGTCCTGAACGCTGATTGGGAGGGCGAAAATGAAGTGAAGTAGCAACACTAGAACCTGAGTCACAATAGGAACTTTACTTCACTCACGTATTCTTCCAACCCTTGTAATGCACCCGAAAGAGGTACGGGCTCTTTCTATCGTTCTCGTCGATATGCCTGTAGTCTAAGATTTTGGCTTCATAAAGGAATTCGTGGTGGAAACAGAGGACTTTCTCATCCTTTTGGAAAAAGGGCAAATTCGAAGGGGCCATTATGAGTAAGAAGTGAAGGTGCAGAATAAAGTGAAAAACTACGACAAGCAGAGACTACCAAAACAACTTCGGCGGTCGCTGCTATCAGGTCTACAATTATAAGAAAGGGAGAAATCCTGGGTGTGGAAGAGTACAGAAAAACCTCTTGGCAATTGGCATCAATGCGTGTAGACGTGGATTTTCAACCGCGCGGCAAGCAAAAGCGCGTTCTTGTGGTGTTGTCTTGTTCCCACGGTTTGTTCCAGAACCAACGACACTTTGCAGTTCCTCTATCGCCAGTGAATAAATGTCTTGAAGCATACTTCGTGAAGTCGGAGCCCCAGGGATAATGTTTATAAGAGATTATCAGGTCTTATAAGCATCTTTGTGGTAGTGTTCCGCTTCACTATTCACAAATTCCCACTTCAAGTATCAAGAAAAGCAGCTAGGTTGGTTGTCTTCTGCCTTTGATGCGCATCTGTTTCGAAAGAATGCTTGGATCAACGGATTGCGTTGCATAAATGGATGTTGTGGGACGCCGTTCTGTTCGCTACGCAGACTTCTTCATGAAGGAGCATGAGTGATATTTGATATGACTCCGCCTACAGACTTGACCAAACATGTGGTAACTCCTTCGCAAGTCTCCTCCATTCTTCGTAACCCCACTACCGAAGTTGAATATTATTGGAATTGGTGGAGTGAATGCTATGATGGGTGCAGACTCGATGGGCGCAGAGGCAATCAGATCCTTTGCAACCACCTAGTGCGTGAATAAATTATACATCATATCATTTGAGCTTTACGAAGGACTCGGAAGCCATGCCGGTGACGCTACGTGGACTTTGATACTTTGAAATGCGATCTGGTCGGGCTGAGGAAATAGGTTGGTGGCTTTTGTAGCTCTATGAGACAGTCACATTCCAGAACAAGGATGTTTGTTCTATCTTGAAGCATCCATGTACCTAGTAACGACGAGCAAGCATTACCTTGAGATCACTTGAATCCATAGCTGTGCTGTGTATCAATTTTCGAATCCAAATTCACCAAAACCAACCTCCAGCCCTCCAACCAATCAGAGCCCTCGAAATCCGATCCCTCGGAAAAAACCTTAATACCTCACCTCCCCCAAAACCCTCCATCTCCCTCTCACCCATTGACCCTCCAACCCCCCACACACCTATTCGCAGTCCGCGAGACCTCATCCCAACCGCCACGATGGGTCTCACCGAGCTCTTCTCCGACATCTACGCCTCGCTGTCCTTCCCGGAAGTACACGCCGAGGCGCCGCCCCCGGAAGAAGAGGAAATAGATGACGGAGGCGATGATGAGAAGGGAGGGGATGATGAGAAGGAAGAGGGTGGAGATGAGGAAGGTGGGGAGGAGGGTGGAGAGGAGGGTGGTGATGACGAGGGAGGGGATGAGGAAGAAGAAGAGGAGGAGGAGGAGGAGCCTGAGGATCCGAAGCCCAAGCTTGAAGAAGGTATGTCAAGGCATTGATTCCCATTGAAAGCTGCCATCATACCCCTTCCTGAATCCCCGATATTTTCCTGCATCCATTGCCCATCCAATACACCTCTCCATCCCTCACCCCCCACTCCATCACCTCACCCTCCTCTCCCCCTATCCTCTTCCCCTCCCCTCGCCCTCAATCCTCAACCTACTAACACCCCCCTCCCCCATAGAATGCTCCAAATCCGCCCAATGCGCCCCCCTAAAGCACCACTACGAAGAGTGCGCCGAGCGCGTGACGGCGCAGCACGAGAACCCAGACCACAAGGGCCCCAAGGAGGATTGCGTTGAGGAATGTGAGTTCCAAGTTGGTCGATGTGCTTGAGAATGATGTATGCTGATATACAATTCGTGTGTAGTCTTCCACCTCTCCCACTGCGCAGCCCAATGCGCTGCTCCGAAATTGTTTCGTCTATTGAGGTAGAAGGCAAGCTCCCATGTCTCAGGAATCCATCAGTGACAAAGGAGCGAGAGGATCTTGGAAGTGAAGTGGTCGATCTAGGCAGTTGATGGTGAAGGAAGACAGACTTGTACAGCTATACTTCAATCATCCAGCATTCAAGAGTCGGCATTTGGCAACCCTGTACTAGTACCTATATGTTTACCGCGGCATAGAATGTACATTGATAAAACGAGTCATCCACACAAAGCTCCTGCTTCAAGACGACCACTTGACCTCACCCAATGGTGACACAAGACCCAATACCTGTCGAGAAGTCCTCTTTGCGCGTTTCTCCCCTGACCATTCATTGCCCTGTTCTATTGAAACCCCCAACCAAAAGCGGCGTTTCTCCTCGATTTCCATTCCCATCCACACCTTGTCTCCCATTATCCTGATTCTTCTTCCCCAAACCCAACTCCTCACAACCTCCACAACACCCCACAACCCAATAAAACCCCCTCAACAACCTCTCTCCCCTCTCATCCCTCCTCCTCCCACTCTCAATAACCGTCGGCTCCACCCCTCCCTCCCCCATCGTACCCACCGGCTCCGTCCTCGGCCCCCTAAATTGCACACGCCTCTGTTCCAACACCACCGGTCTAGGCGGCGTCGCGCCCCTACGACTCTCATTACTCGTCCGAACTGTCGGTACGCGAAAAAGCGCATGCGACTGTCTCTGCGGAGGGAAATGTCCGCTTCGAATCGGTGTGAACTTGCCCCTTACAAGCACGCCGTCTTCGCCTCGCATTACGACGCCTTTGGGTAGTCCGACGGTTTGCATGACCCATTCACGCTCGGCGGCCGTGGGGGAGCGGAGGCGGTCGCGGAAGCGGACGATGGGTGGGGGGAGGCGGTAGGTGCTTGCTGCGGGGGCGTTGAAGGTGGGGAGGCCTGGGGGTGTTGGGATGCGGAGGGGTGGGGGTTGGCTCGGTTCCATGGGTGTGTAGAAGCTCTGAGGGGAGGGTGGTGGTGAGGGGGTCGTTGTGACGGGACGTGGGGAGGGGCTTGGTGGAAGGTCGGACACGGAGAAGGATTTTCTCTTCTTGCCGTTTAGGCCGGGGGAGAGGGGGCGGATGGTGGTTGTTGAGGGTTGGGCTTTGAGGGTGGAGATGGAAGGGCCAGTGCGGAGGGTGGCGAGGGAGTTTTGTTCTGTGATGGGGTAGAGCTTGTGGGGGGTGTGCCTCTTTGGTGAGAGAGATTCCTGGAGGAAGGATGCTGGGACGACGTTTCCTGATGAGTCGACCACTTTGTCTTCCCAGGATGGACGGTCATTGCTTGAGTGAGACAGGAGATCATCGCTCTGCCAGGAGGGAGGAGGATCAACATCGGTCATGGTTGGGATAGCCCAATCTTTCGCGTCGTACCAGCAAATATTCTCAGCGCTGGAGGGGGCGATGCTAGCTTCGTAGATGGATTCGTGGGGTGAGGGATAGCTTTCTGATGAGTCGAGTTGGGGGTGTAGCGCGTCCTGATGTGGCTTGCGACGGAGGACAGGGCCTTTTTTGGCGGTAGCCTGAGGAGGTGAGGGTGTGGGTGTGCTGTAGCCATTGGTTGTGTCTTCCAAGGGTGAACGAATAGGCGACATTTTCGTTTGCTTGGGAAGAGTAGTTGAGGAGAGTCAAATGACTATGTTTGTCAATTTTGATGCTTGATGAAATGCTTGATAGTAAATGTCTGGCAAGCTGGACAAGGTCTGAGACTGGTGAGGCACCGGTAGAGGGAGAGACTTGGGAATGCGGAAGGAGCGAACAGCAGCGGTTCTCAATTTTCCGCTGGTCAAGTCAGCAAGAAGGGATAGTGCGAGGCGAGGAGACCAATCGTAAACATCGGTGATCCTAATGATTAAACCTATATACTTTCCTAGGTCTGTCCAGCTTGTATAATTATTTCAGAATCCACGTGCAGGGGTCATATGCCAATACCTGAAAACCCTCTTCATCCCGTCAAACGTACTGAATGCTCGCTTTCCAAGACCAGATTCAGACGTTCAGATTTTATGTCCCATTATATTTGTGGCTCACTGCGCCGTCATACTTTGGCTTAAAGAAGACTTCCCAGGGGTTTGCTCTCTTGTTAATGTCCGGAGCTGGGCTTCTAGTTTGCGCCTTTCATTTTGTTCGAACTTTTGATAAAGTCAGCATGTGATGCAAAGCCAAAGAGCAAATCTGCTTACCCTTAATGCCTTCATGTTCTCCGATCTCGTCTCTCTCATCATTTTCTTGAATTCGTTCTTCAATACTGAAGTACTCGTGCTGCTTGCTCCCATAGACTCCCTACTACCAGGAGGACCAGGACTCTTCACCCCAAGCCACTTGACCTTCTCGTCACTTAACTGAGTTTCGAGCGATTCATAGCGATCCCGTAGCCCATCGATAGTAAATTCCAAATGTTCCCGCTCCTTTTCATATTCGATGCTTGCTTTGGTCATTAATTCGAACTCACCGATTGTCTCCGAGAGCTCCTTCTGTAGGGTCTGTACGCGCTGATTCAACTCTGCGTTCCCATGACTGTTGGTCTCTAATGCGGTGTTGCGCTCCTTAAGATCGCTAATCTCTTGCAGAAGGGCGGGATGAGACGCTACTTCAGCTGCTCGCTGAGCTCGAGTCCCATATGCTCCATCAAGCTCTGCTCTCGCAACGGTAAGCTCGGTCTGCAGACGAACCATTTCTCCTTCAAAGTCCTCCATTTCATGACGGGCCTTTTCTGCTTCTATGGATTTGGCTTGTATTATTTCTTCTTGGCTTTTCGCATTAGCCGCCTGACGTTCCTGGTCTGCCATGACCGTCTGCAATCTGGATTCGAGACCAGAGATTTCTTGATGCTTGTCTTGCAACTCGACCAATAGCTGGCCCTTGGCTTCGTCACTTGCAGCTAGCTGGGCTTTGAGGGCATTATTTCCACTCTCGTGTTCCTTGCTCGTTGCTTCCAGATCCCGCCTGACTTGCTCAAGCTCTATGGTGAGACCAGCTAATCGTGTGTCTTTCTGGGTGTCTGACTGACTGTTCAGTTCCCGTTGTTGCTGAATCTGACGGCTCAATATGTCTTTCTGCTCCTGCAGGCCTGCGGAACGCGTATGTAGAGACTGCACCTTTGCCGCAAAAGATTCAAGTGAGTGATTTTCTTTCGGCGTAGCGGACCTGTCGTTTGGCGCTTGATTTTGTTGTCTCCACTTCTCCTCCTCAACGAGGAGATTCTGCCACAAACTTTGGATCGTCCCTTCATACTGTCCCGCCTTTTCCTCATGAGCCAGCGATCTCGAGGTCGAGTCCTGACTGTCATCCTTGAGCTGCTGGACGTTTTGCTCCAACGTATCTAATCCACCTTCAAGGAATGCTATTTGTTCCTGCGGACTCTTTCCTGATACCTCCGGAGGAAGAGGATGCTGTGGGTTTGGATCCCTACTGCTTCGAGTAATAATACCATGCAATTGGTTGTTCAAATCTTCGAGCCGTTCTTCCGCAGCATAAGCAGACTGTTTGTAACCCTGTAGAGTATCGACGTGGCTTCTTTGCATAGTGTCTAGGCCTTTTTCCAAATAAACCAGCTGGCTTTGTAGCGTGGCTTCGGTGCTCCCTTGATCTGCCAAATCTGGGGCCGGTGGCGCTGGCAGTATCTGACGTCCTGCGCTGGCTTGCGCAATAGAATCTTTCAAGCGTCGATTGAAGTCGAATATCTTCCGTTCTGTTTCAAGTATGGATTGAGTCTGTTGCTCAAAAGCTGCAGCAACATGGTTGTTACTGCGGCCGTCGTCAGGTTCTAATAGTGAGTCCAGTGTCCGATAAAAGCTGCTGTCATCGAACTCTCCACCCACATTGAGTACTGGCGCATCATGAGTCCCATTGGCATAACCATTGATGCCGTTGGCCTGTTGGCTTGGCGCTTCCTTTTCCAGAAATCCCTTATGTGTCATTTGCAAGACGCCAGCAGTATGTTCGAGCAATCTTCTCTGTGCCTCTTGCAAGCGCTTCTCAAGCCTCCACAACTCTTGCGCCAAGTCTTCACATTTCTTGGTACTGGCGGCCAACTCTTCATCGGTCTTGTTCAAGAGATCACTCCCGCTGCTTCTGCTCATGATGCTCCTGCGATGCCGTTTTGGAGTTGGTTTAACGGTACTATCGGTGATGCTATCGCGACTACTTGGGGTGTAGAGTCGATTCAGTGAGGTTGACGCATCCCGGATTTTACTCTCGATCGCCAGCTTGCGTTTGGTCGCGTCAATCCGTGTAGAAAGGACAGCAACTTCTTTTTTCAGGTCATCAGCTTCCTCAAACGACATTACACCGTATTGTTGGCTGTCCCCGATTGCTGTCTCCATAAGGAGGTGCATTGCGACAGGGTCGCTCGGGTCCAAAAGGTCTGAGCTTCGTACGTGTGCCCCATTTGTCTATGAAAAAAGTCAGTTCAACGGAACACCAAACAGCTACATATGGGCGTACATGGTTGTGGTGGGCTTGATGTGTCCTGTCTGAGTCAAAATTTCCAAGAGAGCCATTGTAACCATCAAGCATAGCTTTGGAGGAGGGCTGGATCTTCGGCCCCAAGCTGTATCTAGGGTCGTAGTCAGAAGACGAAGGCGTTCTCCGTAACCCATCTCCATTCATGGCTCGTGGGTGAAAGGCTCAGTGGCAGACGGCGCCTTTGGATTATAGACCCCTTGTATGCGAAGGTGGAGAGAGGTGGAGTTCATCTGCTATCGAGCCATGTTCCAAGGTTTTGGATGCCAAAGCACTTGCCCATGCCGGAATCCAAAAGGGGGTTTTGCTCGGAGTTCTCTCCTGTAGTGCTCTGCCATTGAGGTTATGCTGCCAAGATCTCCATTAGTCAGCTGGCGGGTGTGTTTCTGGCGCTGTGATTGGAGCATGCGGTGGCTAACGGCTTTCCCTGGCTCGAGCTTAAACTTCGCTGTGTCTTTCGACTTCTGAAAGGTCCAGTCCACTGGCCTTGAACTTACGGTGTGCCTTCAACGCTGTACTACTTCGTCCAGAAGCGGTGTGTAGGTCAATACAACCACCTTCGCGAGACGCACCAACTTCTCTTGTTATTAATGCGTTTTGCTGCTGGCCTACCAACAGTGCCCGCAAACGATGCGCTCTCCGGCGGTATTTGGGTCATTTCAAACAGTCTGAATACTCTGTAATCGCATCACCAGGTCTATCTTGCGGACTCTCTCTGTGTTCTTAGCAGTTCGCCCAGGCCACAGTATTAGTGAATTTCCTCTCTGATCCTTTCTTGCACCGTCGTCAGGATGAAACCAACACAGCCGCCTTCAAGGCCGATCCCATCTCCTGGCCATGGCGGAGGCAGGTCTTCCAACAGAGCTACAATCCATGTCACCTATGTGTTATGGAGCCTTAGAGCTGTTTAGGCGAAGTCATGCTGGACTATACGCTGTGGTCCCCTATCCTTGCGCAACTAACGAAGTTGTTAATCGTGGCATAACAGCCTCTACGAGGAAAGATATACTTTGGAGAATACCTCCTTGAGCAAGAGTTGTATGATTGGACAGAATGGCTGGGGGCTATCTTGCGATACATTGCCTCTCAATTGCCCAGTTTTTGTACTGTTGAGGTAGATGACGACAATATAACAGAGACAAGCGTTGTGATGAAGGAACACTTTCCTAGCGGTTATCGAAAAGTGCAGACTAGGGTGGGCGACTTCATTTTTGAGAGAAACGAGTTCTCCGCGGAATCGGGTTACTGGGGTGAACATTACGATGACCATGGCATTGACTCTATCGCTTCCTGATCTGGGGTACTTCTGGTGGATATCATCATCCCAACAGAATAGTACTGACCGTTCTCGACTCTGGGAACGTCTTAAAAGAATGAGCAGTCCTCCTGGCTCTAGTCGGATGGTCCTTGATGTCATCATATGCCCTTTTGGAACTTCCTGCGGGAGATCAATAAGACAATCTCATCGATGTTCGACCTTTTCTCTGTTCTTGAATCTGTGCCGTAGGTCGGCACTATTCACGAACGCAAGCAGACAAAGTGCAGCTTCCGTGAAATTACCAGAAAACAACGACTGCAAGGACAAGATACCCACAGCTGCGGACCTCGTACTGCTTCCAGACTATCAGCAGCTGGTCGCCCGGATTGATGGGATCAGGCCCCTCAGATTCAGCCACAAGTCTTTAGAAAATGATGACCTACTGTGAATCGCGTCTGTTCCCACTACCGAAGGTTCACTCGTCTGCAAGGTGCCTTTCTCATCCAGTCAAGACAATTTTCGCAGACGAGGAGATTCAAAAATGGGGTTGAGGAACATTCAGCCCCTCCTGAACCAGGGAGTGAGACTATGGGAGACTGACCATCCGTCGGCCAACGGGTGATGAGATTTGCGGCCTTGTATTTGCCCTTACAACATGACACAGTAGCTCTACACAACACAAGGGATAACAGATAGACAGCTGTCGTAACACAACCTAGGAACTCCAATAAAATTCGTTGTCTTGCGATCAAGGTGGGCCTCAATGTTCGATTCGATCACAGAGCTGTCATGAACTTCCTGGTTGATGTAGGATTCAAATGTGATGATTAGAGGCTACGCTCGAACTACGAGAAAGAATATGTACTCTGTGACACTCTTCTGGTACGATCTTTTTAGACTTTGTGTGCGTGGCGCTCGCAGCGGTGGCCTTAGGCTTCGGACATTAGATCAAAGTACCCAAACTTGCTACTAGCGGTCTTGACTAGAGATTTTTCACGCGGCGCGCACAGTAATAGTCAAGGTCAATTTGCAGTCTTTGAAACATCTTATGTTTGGTTCCTCACTTCCAATTCAGCGAAAGCTCGATCCTGAGTCATTGGAGTCTGATCCAGCCACAGCACCGTTGCTGCTCGCGTCCCTTTTGTTTACATGATATCCTTCCTGGTCAGATAACCCAGAAAACCCTTCAATTGCATTCCACGGTTGAGCGCTCATAGGTTCCTTACACCAGCGCTGCAGGCTTGGTGAAACGTCATTAGAAGATCCACTGCTCGCGTGTTGTTGACCATGAACGTGGTTCCCAACTCCTGAGGTTCTATTTACGCTGAGATACGCCGATGGGGACAATTTCTCATTCAGCTGAGCTGTGTAAGCACTCCGGGAGCAGAGACAGGATTGAATCTTGAAGCTTACAATCTCGCTATCTTGCTTTTTGCTCTTCTTGAAACCAACGTCATTGTTTGAAATATTCCAGGTAGATTCCTCGATTGTCACTGTCATGGTCTTTGTCTTGATGGCTTCACCATTCCGGTCGGTAAGAGACATCTGATGCTTGGTGACAGACGTACTTTGGATGAATATTGTTATGTAGACCAAATTGAGGAGATCTCTCTGGGGATGTGAGTCCTTCATATAGTCGTGTGAGACAACGCTCAGGACATTTGGCGAGTTTGGCGAGAGACTGCCTTTTTAAGTTCCCAATTTGTCCAGGTTGTCGAGACTGATCTTTGGGACCTTCGATATGGTACATTGTCCAATTTGGCCCCGTAAGATCGATCATGTCATAATTAGTGGAAAGAGGCTCTTAAGTATTTGCACAGTAACAACATTTAGAGTGCCCGCAGTTACCACATTTCGCTGACAAAACCGTGAGGCTCATTTGATGACATTTGCAACATAGCCACATAGCTCGTGTATTGGGCAGATGGTTGGGATTGTTCCATGCCCGATTGCAACGACAACAACGCCACCCACCCGCGACATGAGCCGTGAGCGACGTGGCTGTCAGGAATGTCTGTTGGGGCGACCTTGAGAGACTGCGATCCATGTTCGTTCGATTTCGAAGAATGCTGCGGCAAGATGAGTTATATTGCTAATGCACTTAGGAGCAGAGCACCAGGGCAATTTCCATTAAATAAGGTATTATGTCCCGTCATAATTTTGCTAAGCCCAGAACCGTTAAGCGCGGTCCAATTCAAATGGTACATACAACGAGCGGTCCCACTACGGCCAATCCGAAGGCCCAAAGCTGCCGTACAATCATCAACGCTGGTTTCTTCGCAAAATCTTTGACATTTATGATTGTAGCCACAGCAAATGTCACTGTACCGGTTGCGCTGAGCACTGCAATACTGAACGCCGAATGAATCGTCAAAATCCGAAGCCCGCAAAGGGGTCGTCCCAACAGTCACGCGCAAGGCGTAAGCCGGCAAAGGAATGGGAGAAATGGCACGGAAAGCTTGTTCACCTCTATCGGAATGAATGCCTGACACGGAAGGACATTATTGAGACAATGAGGAAAGAGCACAATTTTCTGATGACGTAAGCTATGGGTGTCCCCCATCCTACCTTTTTCAGTGCTTTGTAGCTAAGTGCGCGAGACACCGATAGAGACAAGCAGCTCAAGTACCATTTTCAGAATCGTGGTATCACGAAGCAAAGAACTGGCTTCTCACAGATCCCATCTCAGATTCAAGAGATACCGCTTGCATCTCTCAGTATTCCCAGTGCGCAGCAGGGCTTTTCAGGGGACATTACACAGTATCAAGCTCTCAGAGAGGTCCTCAGCCCTAGTTATCAACACGCCGAGCTATTTGACACCGGTCTCCGAATCGGATCCGGAATCGACCATCCTGATGGCCTCGAATCAGGCTCGGACTTGCGGGACTTTAGCGACCATGACGCAGTCGCGAGCGAGCCAAACCTCTTCAGCTCCAGGATCCAGAAGACAACTCCATCCCACTTGAATGAGATCCGCCCATCTATGAGTCACAATCAGGCTATAGAGATAACCCCATCAATGAACGGCTACGAAATCACACAGTGGCACAACAGCCCATCCATCGAAGCCCCTGTCGGTCAACAGTTTGGAATATCTAGCGTCCTTGAAGGAGAGATAAATCTCCCGACGGATGGGTGCATTTCTGCGTTCGCATTGCTTGATTCATATATTGATATCGAGGCATCTCAGGATGTAGATAGGCATAACATGATTTGTCCTGATAATGATAGATTGATCAGTCAGAATTTCTCGCAAGTCGATTTTCAAGGAGACCACTCCCTACGAGACAGTCCGCTCCTGCTATCGTCTAGCGAAACGCCAAATTCGAAAGGGAACATCTGCTTGGAGGACGCTGATGCTGAGGCCATAATTGAGCCTCTGCAATTGATGAGAGAGCATTTGGAGATGTCGTCAAATGGATCAAAATTCCAATGGCAGCGATCTCAAGGTTCCACTTTAAGTGATCTCTATGCTCTCATCAACAGCACCTGGCTATCATTCGAGTTGGAGGCTTTATTGGGCTGGAGCTATGAAGCATCTGCAAAAGCCAGCCTACGACGAAGGATATCGAGCGACAAAGGGAAATTTCATTTTAGCTCAGAGGATCATACCAAGACAGATGACCACAGCGCTGGAGCAGAAGGCGACTGCGAGCAGATGGTTCGCCAAGGGCCTTGTCCAGTGGAGAAGCGAACTAAGTTCACGAGCTATTGGTTGAGTCTGCTTCCAAAGGGAGCAATCGCAATACGGCTCAAGACTCTAAAGGGTGGACCCTCAGCCTTACGTGATCCTCAATCACCATGGGTTCTAAGCATTACGTCCATGCCTAAAGCTACGCACCGAACCAAAGGAATTTCCGCCAAATTTATCAAACCCATGGGCAACGCAGAGGGACTGCGCATTCCCTCACACATCACTACAATCAACTTGATTCCGGAGGATTCTCCGATCATTCATTGTATCTCGAATAACGATTATCTTGGTGTGAAGAAGATGTTCGATTCGAAAGAGGTTCATCCTAAGGACGTAGACCCTTGGGGCTTCTCATTGTTGTCTGTCAGCTGACCCCTCTGCTGTCTTCTAAGAAGACTTACCCTAATCAAGACGTAGTATGCTATTTACAATGGTTGTTCAGACACTTTTCGCTTGCTTATGGAATACAAAGTGGGCGTCCAGAACTGTGAACGGTAAGTTCTTGATGTCACAAGGGCCTACATATCCAAAGACTTATTGTGAACAAAGTTTTGGCAGTGCACTAGATGCCATTTGGGCAATCTGGTCTTACTTTGTTGTATTCAACTCGACTGATAACAACAGCAAAGGTTCTGGACGTTGCCTCAAGGACTTTGATCAATGTGTCAGCATGACAGACATGGTATTGACTCACGGCTGCGATATCCAAGACACAATAGGCTACTCGGCTAAAGCAAATGCCCTATTCGAGATGAGCTATTACTGGCCCATGGATCGGGCTGACCCATTGTTGCCAGCTAAGGCTCTGGATTACTTGATTGGTATTGGATATGAATTAGAACAAAAGAACCAAGAAGGTCAAACGCCGTTCCTCTGGACCACGAGCGCGTATCAACCCCAAGTCATCAAATGCTTGAGAGTCTTTATCGAGAGGAAAGCGAACGTGCATGCGACTGATAGGGCTGGCCGAGGAGCGCTACACTGTGCGCTTCTGGCGCCTCACATTCTTGAAGGTTGGAAATCTAAGAGACTGATGGGTCGGGACGTCCCTATTTCAGAGTTCTATTACCTTCCAAGTCATCATTACCATACAGAAGACACCTCACATGCCGAGGACTATGTTCACCATGAATTACATTCAATAACAGGTCCTACCGGGATAGACGATACACTGACGTTTAGTGTCGAGCCGGAACGGCTGGAACCCTTGCAAATTAATCTGCCAGCAGGCGGTACTTCTGCTTTAGAGGACCAGGAAGCCCTAGGATATGTCGTGAGCAAAGATATAAATGGTAATGAAGCATTTATTCAAGATCCCGTCAAAGTATTGAAAACCCGGATGATGTTCAAACTTCTCACCATTCTGGGTGCGGGTTGTGACCCCAACATGCTCGATCTAGCAGGCCTGACACCTAGTGATTATGCTAGACGAGATGGTCTGTGGACGCAATGGATTTGGGCTCTCGAGAATTCCGGGTATGAATACGAGGTCAGAAATGATCGATGGATAAAGAAGAATGGTGTTTGATCTGTAAGTCCTGATGAAGCTGGCACACATGATACCTCCAATAGCATCAAGCCTGATCCAATTGTGCGAACCCAGTAAGCGATTCACGATACTCAAATCTGACTTAAAGTAGCTTAGCTGAATATGAATCTATATACTGGACCAGCAGTCTTATTAGAAGGAGTAGTTAGAACCTCAGACAAAGCAAGTATTCCATGGAGTATTTATTTATATAAATGAATGTTAGACTAGTTCTCTGTCTAGAAGACCTTTTCTAGAGTTTCGGGATGTAGCTATAATTGAGTTGGAAAGCTCCAGCTTTCAAGTTATGACTGGGATCTGCCAAATATTATTGCAATGAGCTCTCATGGCATTCGGATCGGTAGCTTCTTATTAAGATTCCCAAATTTGACCAAACTTATGTATACCAGAGAGAAGTACAGCTTAGCCTACAGTTGTTTTTAAAAACATTGGCGCGGGTCGGGAGCGGTAATGTTTTTCATGCCCACCCTACTAAAATCAGGTGGGAGCGGTATAATAAAATATGTAGAGCAATTGAGGCCCACATACCTCGTAGGATAGCCTAATTAGGTTATAATTAAAGCTAATATATCGTCGTAATATCGTATTTTTAGTATTTTAGTATTTACCTACCTACGTCGCCGTCGCCGTCGCTATATCTACTCCTATCCACCTATTCGTTAGGACGGCTATCTATAACGAGTTAGAGCTCGGTTTTAATAATAATACTATCCTCGCTAGTTATAATATTAGCCTTAGATCTCTCTAGCGTATAAGAGGTCTATAGATAGAGTATAGAGTAGTCTACGTACCTAGCGATATCCTACGAGGGCGACCTAGAAAGCTAAGTATCCTATATATAGAGGAGCTTCTAGAATACCTCGACGAACGGCCGATAGCCTATGTAGATAAATTAGTCTACTACCTCTTCGACGAATTTAACCTTCTCGTCGATAAATTAATAGTCTAGCTAGCTCTCTATCGTATAGGCTAGTTAAGGAAGACGCTCCGTAGGACTATAGCCTAGCGTAATTAGCTACTAAGAAACTACTAGTTTTCGAAGTTATCTCGCTAGCGGCCTAATTAGTTAATATTTCTCGATAAAAGTACTATATACGAGCGTACCGGTAAGGGTTATTATCCTAATAAATCTCGCTATATATCTAACACCTCTAGGCGATAGGAAGTATA
>JAABUI010000436.1_pt1 | contig 33006 bp, 49 predicted proteins | sample 5559111 | NCBI WGS metagenome assembly JAABUI01 (sample SAMN10711870, study PRJNA513365) | rock metagenome | isolation source: Antarctica rocks | place: Antarctica: Victoria Land, Buttleship Promontory | reverse complement strand
AGCACACGTCGGCGTGTGATCACACTAGGCTAGCCCAGCTTTTCCCAGACATCCTTGTCATTTCATTTGTTTACGGTTGCAGGTGTAACAGCGCCAGCTATATTTAGGGTTTAGGGTTTAGGGTTTAGGGTTTAGGGTTTAGTGTCTTCAAGCGTGCATAACGCTTGCTTGCTCACATGCTTGTTTGCCTCTGTGCCTATTACAAGTCAGCTAGGCTCATTATCCGGCCTATGACCAATAAGGGTTCATTGTGGCAAAAGACTGCACTTCTTGACCAACAGTAGCGTCTGTAACTCTAGCAATTGCCGCAACAATACGATTAGCAGAATCTGGGTCAAAAAGCACACACAATGGCTGTAGCTACTTGTTTCTGCCTACAGAGAATTAACCAGATCTTGCGAGGTCTGCTGAGTGTAAGATTGGATGTGTGTAGCAATTCAATTGAAACTAGAGTTGCCATCATCAGTATGAAAGAGGCAATGATGCAGCCGTACTGCTGATGATCTGCCCACACACATGCCTAGCTTGGCATGTTGCTTCCAGGCAAGTACATCATCTCTATACGCATGCCGCTATCCTTGGACAGGGTACGGGATCGATGCTTGAACTCCCAGGGGTAATTCTTGTGCAGACGCAAAACACCCATACATAGAGCCAAAAATCTCCCCATGTCATGCTTCTGCAGCTGTAACGCTCTTGCTTCTAATGAACAATAATTTCAATCTTGTATGCCATTTTCCTATGCGCAAAGAATGGTCTTGGGGATTGCACCTGCCGCATGTATGGTAATGCTGCAAGAAAGAGACATGAACACAGGATGTTTGGCTGACTTGGCAGGCAGGGCAACTTTATACGCTATACACTTACCAATTCGCTCATTCGGAGTATAAGGGTTGTCGCACATTTACATGGGCATCAGCTTTGCAACCACCATCTTTGTGCTGCCCTCACAGGTGTTCTTACACCTTACAAGCTATGTTGCAACATTTCTGATCAGTATAGGACCTCTGTTTGTGTCGAGCTTGGTTTAGGCATCCTTTGCCCTTTCCACAGTCTCTTGCCACTTCACTGCGTGCACTATGGCAGAAGGCAACTTAACTGAGTGACACTGAGCAAATTGAGTGGATGTGATCAGAATTGACACCAAGGAAGTCTCATGCATTGCCTTGTACATCATTGATTGTAAGCTTTACGTTGTCAAGCAAGTCATTCCAGTCAGCATGCCCATGAGGCAAATCGCTGCAGCATCTCCTCAACCGCTATTTTTGCATGCTTAGTCTGTCCTTCAGCCCAAGGATATCATTGTGATGCGTAGTAGAAACAAATTGCTTGATGTGTGTTCAGCAATCTGAACAGCTCCTGCGTATCGTGACTGGTAAATCTGCCAATCCACCATGGACAAGCTCAAGAACCAGGGCATTCCGAAGACCTCATGTCTGAAAGCTTAGCAAACTAAGCAAGCCAAACAGCACCAACTGCAATCTGAGTACGACTGGCAGCCATCTTCCCCAAAATGTCTACAAACACCACAATTGCGTTGTTACCAGACTTGGTGTCTGTCAACGCAGCTGCAGGCTGATCTCTTGTGTGGCTATGGTAGTGGTTGCAACAGCAAACATGCATGTATGTCTTTCATAATTGTTGAATGCAATGCAAGCTCTCAATAGCCTTGCATGTGCAAGGCCCACCATAGTCTTGATTCAAACGTGCCCTGATGCATGTTAGAAACAACAACAGAAGCTATCAATTTGGGTCCTGAGGGACAAGCTGGCTAACATTCAGGATACCATTTACCAATCAGACCTTTTAAAGATGAACTGCTCTGCAAGCTTGCAGCTTGCTGCCTGCTACTGCTTGCCAGTCCTGCAACATGCAGCATTGCAGCTGTGCTTGCTCTACGCAAAGTGTCGACAAGATTGCTCTTCCTTAGCTTGTACCCTTGTTGTTGAGAACATTTGCAGGTTTGCAGACCAGCAGGCCGTGGCCTCGGCAAAGTAGCTTTTGTCTGCTCGCAGATGCACATGAGATAGACTCGAGATACACACGACCGCAAACATGTCAACGCTCAGGCCCTCCAACAACAAGGCATGTGTTATGAGAAGTAACACCTGCCAACAGTGTCTGCCCAATAACACTTGCACTTTGCAAGAAATGTTCTGACGGTCACGCTACTGACTGCTGCTGTCAATCTGCTGTTGCACCTTTGCGAAAGGTGCTTGTGAGTATGCAGTTTGCACTGTTTGACGGGAAACCATCTGACATGGCCTCAGGCCGTACCCTGTATGACTGACGTCACATGTGTTGCTTGTTCAACGTGAGCTGATGAAAGGCCACGCCTTCTCCTTTTTAGCAAGCTGCTTTGCTGACTATGGCTACTCAAGTTGCACACATGCCACAAGCACTTCTCCAATCACTATACAGCATTGTTGCATGCCCACACCTCTAATTAGTAACAAGACTAACTACAGTCAGATGGTCATGCAAGAATTTGCATGTCTATTTCAAGGCTGCCTCAACACAAATGAAGGCATGCTCAATGACGCCCCACATGCAAAGCAGTGTTGCACAATGCAGTGCTAAGGCTGCAGACTAAAAACATCAACACAGTACCTGATATCCTCAAAAAGCCATCTCAAACCTATGGAAGTTAGGGGGTGGGGCCGGTTGCTGCAATCTCAACCACCTCTATAGCAAAGTGCTTTGAGGCATTGCTGCATTGTTGTCTAGCATACTTGCAGGTCTAAGCATACCATTCCTGCCAGGGGCTGCAGCTCTGCATGCTTCAACCAAGCCTGAAACAGCATTACCAGCTGTCATTTTAGCTTTAAGCATTGGTTATTCCAAGCTTGCTTGATCCAAAACTTTTTCTGCTTATTCTGCACAGCTTCTTCTGCGCTGAACAGGCCAGGCACCACAGCAGTACTTGTGTTTATTGTATTGAAGGAGTCTCAGTAGTGGGTCTGACGGTGCAGAGCTGCCCATCAGGTCAACGGCATTGCCCACAGTGATCAGGCAACAGCAGCTCATGCAGATCAGACCATGCATCTTTAGCTGCAAGCATCTTGCTCCCTTGTTCAAAGGTTTTGTTGAGAGTCAGTCATGTCCTTAGCCTGCCCAACTTAAACGAGCACAGGTTGCATAGCCTTGGCACTGACAGTCATAGTATTGCACCAGCACTTTCTGCTGCAATACTATGACAGGTACAAGTACTTGTACCAAGCACCACCGGAATATCACAAGACTGGTTGTGGATTTGGCTGGAAGAAGTGCCAGCCAATGGATGTCGTGTGGGTTGTGAGACAAGCTGTCTATACTGCCTGCCCTTTCGCAAGGGCTGCTGCTGATTAGCACCAAGGCCAATCACATGCATGCAGAGTCTGCAATGCTCATTAACCTATACATGATACTCTCTACAACGTACAGCTGGGGTCATAAGTTTCGGTCAGGCTTAGGGGTACCTGCACATTTCAGCAGCTCTGTAAAGCACAGCACTCGATTGGCGTGAACGTGTGACAATGTACAGCAAGACAGTCAACCTGTCTGCAACCTCACCAACACAGAAAGCAACTGCGGCGTTTGTTGACCTTTCTGTGAATGGGCCAGTACTGTCATACCACAACACGGCTGCAAGTTGAGCCTCAGCTATGCAGCACGCAAAAGACTTTGTCAAGGACAGCATGGAGTGGTCAGGCTATGTGGCAAAACAGGCCAGCTTTTAAACGTTGTATCCACTTTCTGCAGTGAAGCAGCAGGTAGGAATCCAGTGCCATTGCACAAGAAAGCACAAAGCTTGCTGCTTGGACACGCTTTCCTCTAATCGAGGGAAAGCCTCTGCGGTCACCAAGCCTTTGTTGTTCAGTGCAGTCACTTGCGCATGCACAGCAGTGCAGGTGACTTGCAAGTGCAGGGAATTGTGCCAGAGTTTGTTGCCTTTGGACCTTAGGTCTGCAGCCTACACCTGAGGCTGCGCCAATCATGGTCCGTTGACAGCGGACCACTCCGCTGTCAGCGTCAAATCACCAGGGATGTGCTGACTAATCATGATTTAGGGATGGCAGTGTGCACTGCAACGTACAGCAATGCAATGCAATACAATGTGTCCTGATCAAGACTTATGAGTACAGTTGCACAACCTGCCACAGGGGATGCGTATGGTGCAAGACAAATATGTCAGCATGGTCGAAGGATGACAAGCTTGCCATGGCGTTGGCAGTGTAAAGCTCTGAAGCACTGTTGCAGTCAGTTGCTTTTTGTGCCACATATGGTGAGCCTTGTGCAACGTGAATGGCTCAATTCCTGGATGCGTACTGCAGCTTGCAAGCATGGTGTGGCACTGTGGTATATTTGCAACTACATGTTGGCTTTGTCAGACTGGCAAAACCATTTAGCAGGCTTCATGCTGAGCCCAGCCTGAGTAACAGCAGGAGCAGCTCGCCATTTTGCAAATTACTGATGAACAGCAGCAACCTTGCTCAGCAATGGAATGACTTTTGAGCTGCTGTGTAAACACTCCCTGTAATTTGCTCTGGCTGCAAAGTAATTCTCTGTATAGCAGAAAGGCAGCCAATTTTCTCTTCCAGAAATTCGCCAGGTGTTCAAGAAAGATAGGCGCTTCAGCAACATAAATGTCACTTCTGTGGGGAGCAAATGTTGCTCATTCAACAGCAGCTATTTTAAAAATGGTTGCTTATATCAAGACACCTGCCCAGGTGTCAAGCAATATATCTCATTCTATGCGGTGCATGGAACCATCTGAAGGGTTGGTTGCCTTGCGCCTCGGTGTTTTCCTTGTCCAGCATCGTTTCCATGTCTTCACTGTTTGACATGCGTGGGGTACTTAAGGCTCATCGCCCGCGACGAGCTGGATTAGCTGGACATACAACAAGGGCGGCAACCGTCTCAGCGTTCTGCTGCCGTCGCGACTGTGAAAAGCGGCCAGCAAAATCAACAGGAACATATCAACAGGAAACACAGCCGTCTCGGGACTGCTGCGGGGACTGCTCCGGGGATGCCCCATTTGGATGCCCGCACTTGAAATGGCGTGCTGAGCTTTTGCACTGGGCTTTCCACAATGGCAAATTGTTTCCACACATGGGTCACTCATGCAGGCTATTGGCGCTAGCTCAGCAAAAGGAGGTTCCGTCGACATGGACGGCAGCGAAGCAGTGCGATCAAATATGCAAGTAGTGCCGGAGGCCGTTCAAGACCAGGCGTCCTCCGACACAGGTGATGCCGTTGACCTGCCGTTGAATACCTTCTTTGAAAAGAAGCCAAAGTCCGTAATAACCAACTTCGAGTGCATGCACAGATCGTCTGATCGATGCACCTTGCGTGCTGGCAGAAGGGCTGGTGAAGTATGGCAACAAGCAGGCAAGGGGTGCAATTGTGAAGGAACCACCTTTCAATAAACCGGAGTATCCATGTGATAAATTGCCACAATTTCGCAGCTTCCAGAATGATTGTAGAGTTGTATGTGTGGCTGCAGACAGTTCGAAAACTTGTGTTTGCGCTGCTGGTCTGTCTCTGTTTCATGGTAGTGGAGTTTTGTGGGGGTTATTTCACTCACAGGCAAGAAAAAATTGCTTATGACCTGCTGCACATAGCTCAATTCCTCTGGACACTGACAGTGTACATGTTTGCAGCCTTGCTTTGATGACGGATGCAGCCCACTTGCTGTCTGACGTAACAGGCTTTGCAGTGGCTGCTGTGGCTAGCCACCTGGCAAGCAGAAAAAGTGCCAGGACATATTCCTTTGGGTCAGTGAGGGCTGGGCATGACTGACCCATAAGTTGCCTTTGCTTGCTTTCACATACTAGGCAGTTGCGATGCTTGATGTTTGCTTGTAGGTATCACCGTGCAGAGGTTCTTGGAGCTTTGATGTCTGTATTGATAATCTGGGTTGTGACAGGAGTCTTGATATACGAGGCAATATTGCGCATTATTACTCCAGGCCATACCAAAGGCAAAGGTAAGAAGCACTAGTTGGTCACCAATTGGCTCGTTATCTGCACAACCTCAACGGAATGGCAAGCGGAAGCAACTTTACATGCAGGCTTTGCCGACTCCATGTTTGCCATATGCCTGCAAAACTTCCAGTGGTCTCCTTCACAACCTGTTGCTAATCATTGACTCTGATTTGTGTTGCAGCAATGTTCTTCTTTGCCCTTGGTGGCATCGCTGTAAACTTCCTCAACTTTGCTATCTTGGGACATGCACCCAAGCTGAAGAATGCTGTTGGTACGTAAAACCGCAAGCTTCTGTTGTCAGTATTGCTACCATGCAAGAGGCACACTTGCATAGTATGTCGCTTGATTGCAGGTGGACATTCACATCATGCAGACATCAATCTCAAAGGTGCTATCCTGCACGTTTTTGGAGATACCATTCAAGCAATTGGGGTCGCAATTGCTGCAGCGTTGATTTGGGCACACCAGGTACAACACACCACATCTGCCGCTGGGATGTATTATATGCTGGCCTCGACGTATTCACTGTCTTGTTGAGTGAATATTGCTGACAGAATTGCGTGTGTGTTTCACACCGTAGACACATGTTGTCACACAGTAACAGCTGACAGTTTGCTAACTAAACAAACATGTCTGCCTTGTATCAAAATTGCCATATGATTGTGCGAGAACTTGCATGGTGCTGCTTAGTCCTTCTGTGCATGTGTCTTCATTAGGGCCACAACAAACATCCATTGTGCTCGCAAGTTCATGCGGCAAGGTGCTTGGGTGCATACCTCAGGAATGTTTTTTGGTTAGATGCAAAAGTGAGTTGGTGTTGCAGGACCAGGAGAAGTGGCAGATAGCAGATCCAATCTGTACGCTTACATTTGCAGTCATTGTGTTTTGCACCACTATTCGCATGGTGCGTGACATAGCAGACATAGTTATGGAACGCGTGCCAAGGGGCTACAGCATTGCCAAGACTGCACATGACCTTGCCATGGTATGCGTGTCTCTCACTGAGCTTGAACTGCGAGTGCAACGCACATTGCTACTATCAATCTATGTTTAACGTGTGCCACTTGCAGCTTGCAGGCGTTGACGCGGTTCACGATCTGCATGTGTGGACCTTGAAGCCAGGTGTTGTCATGCTGACTACGCATATCGTCACAACAACACACAAGCCTCACCTTGTGCTGCATGACATTGAAGATTATTGCAAGCAGCATGGCATTCACCATCCAACCATTCAAATCGAAGGCAAACATCACACGCACTTGTCTGATGAAGATGTGGCCTTGATTCCAAGCCACCACTCCACAGTTTGAGGACAGATCTTGTTATGTTCGTGAAATAAAGAGCCGCGAAACGTTCAAAAGTTGAGTGCGTGAACGGTGAAGCTGAGTTTGTAAACATGAAATCCTCTAATAGCAAATGATGTTGGTAAATACACCAATACACACTCAAGGGTCCACAAAAAGCATAGTTGAGCACAGAAAGTCGCATCTCACTGGTGACTACAACACCTGCAAAGGCTTTGCATCAATAGGCAAAACAAATCTTAGGCTAAACTTCAAGTCACGTGCAACCGCGACATTTGCCAGATCTGTCTACCATTTTAGTGTCCCTTGCGGCACGGGCATTCCTCTTCTTGCGGGCATTTCGGCTAACACCCAAATTGGTCGACTTATGTAGAACAGTAGCAGCGCAACTTATCCCAATGTGACGTGCTGTGCGGCATGGCTGCAACAGACGAGGAACAGCAAGCCTTGCTGGCAGCTGAAGATGGGTTGGCAAAAGGAACCCAAGCCAGCACTGACTGTGAAGTTACGTCCTTACAACTATCCTCGCCTCCGGTGCCGGATGGGGAACGCCCTCTCCTCGCACAAAGCTCGCTGTATGCCACGCACTGGCTGTCAACATGGGGACAAAGGATGTGGGAGTTTGCAATAGGCCTGATCATGCTGGAAATGTATCCGTCTTCTTTGGCTTTGGTTTCCGCTTTTGGGCTTGTTGATAGCCTGGCTAAAGTTTTCTCTGGATCGTTTGTGGGCAGCTACATTGACAGGTGAGATGCTGGTAAACCCTAGACTGGCCTATCCCCCTTGAAAGCAGCACTGAATAATGGTTGCAAAGACGCTGACTGTCGGCAGTTGGCGAAACATGCCTGCGTGGTATCTTGCTGCACAGAAAGCTACAAAGGCGTTGTGAAGTTGGCAGTTGTCGTGTGTGGCACCAGCCGCTGCACTATCAGGCCAGGCCACCTACCTGGCCAATTGCTGCACCACCAAGCTTGCTCAACCAGATTCGTGTTTGTGCACTGTCATGTGCTGGTTGCAGGACTGGTCGCTTGAAGGCAGCCTGTAGCATGTATGTTATGCAAAACACTGCTGTAGTGCTTTCAGCTCTAAGTGCACTTGTCAGCCTTCAGTCGCAACAGGGATCAGTGTTTTTCTGGGCCGGAGCAGCTTGCACGATAGGTGTTGGCAGTGTCAGCAGCATTGGTGCGCAAGGCTCTACATTGTCGGTGGAAAAGGAATGGACAGTGGTCCTCTGCAACGGTAACTCAGCAGCTCTTGCAAAAGTAAACTCAGGTAGCACTTCTGATCTACTGGCACCATGCCTAAGCTACCCAATATCAGTGCATGTTGTATGAGCTTATGAAGCTTCTATTGCATGCACCAACAGCTTATGTGACATGTTCACCGTTGTGACCAGCTGTGTATGGAAAGCTTTCTGCGCTTGGCTATAGCCCTACCGGCCAACATTGTGTTGGCAGACACACCTCACTCTGTCACATTTCCAGGCTGTTATAGGTGTCTAACAAGGTCACACTCATGTCGCCGCTGGCTGCCCTATGCACATCATGCAACTCCTCGTTGCATCCTGCAGGCATGACACTGTAGCCTTCGGCAAGTGTGAACACTTTGTCGCAGGCATGAGGGCCATTGATCTGTCATGCTTGCTGCTAGCTCCTATAGCTGCTGGCTTCTTGATGACTTACACCAACACCTCTACTGCCATACTAGCCATTGCAGCTTGGAACTTGGCGGCTTGGGTGCCTGAATGCTACCTGCTGGTCTGTGCCCAGCGTGCCTCTGCCGTCCTTAGGTCTGTCAGTTGGCACTGCCGTTGAACAAGCTGATCAGCCTCTGAATTTTTCAGTCAGCTATCGAGAGCACCATGATTGTCTTGCTGGAAAATTGCATCAGAACGTGAGCGGTTTACACAGCAAAACAAAGCAGTGTTTGCTGCTGCCATGATACATGAGGTATGCCTCAATCATGACTGTACCATTAGAGACTTGCTGGCATCAATTATCGCTTGAGCCCCCAAAAAGAATTACCACCCGCTTGGTGTGTAGCGATGATTGCAATAGCAGATAACCCATAGGCTGACAGTCATGCGCATAACGCAGGGCAGTCAAACAGCCTACTGCCAAAGCGGAGTTTGCGTGTTCCCGCACCATGCTTGTACGCTTCAAAGAGGGTGGATGGGGCACCTACTTCAAGCAAAGGCTGTGGCCTGCAGCCCTTTCCCTTGCCCTGCTGTACCTGACAGTCCTGTCTCTGGGACTGTTGATGACAGCTTACCTGAAATGGCAAGGCATGACTGAAGCAGAGCTCAGCTTGTATCGTGGAGCAGGAGCTATTTCCGGCTTGTTGTCCACTGTTATCTTTCCCAGCCTCCTCAACAAAACAGGTGCTGTGCTGCTTTGTGCTGCTCTGCTCTGAGCTTACATTGCAGAGCATCACCTGGCTTGTTCTTCACAGCTCTTGTTCTGTTGCAAGTGCCATGGCAGTACTTGTATGGTCTTTCACCTGTCAGCCAACCTTCAGTTCTTGTGGATGCAAGCGTGGTCAGTGTGTATCCCTGCAGTGTGGCAGTAAGGTCCAGGAGGGGTTATGCACAGCGGTATTGAAAGCAACATGATGCAGGGCTAAAGACGACTGGGGTGGTGGGCATCTGGTGGCAGGCAATCTCATTGGTACTTGCTGTTGCACCTGTATGGTTGGCCCAGCTTGGCGCCCACATGCCGGCATCAACAACTTCCCACATACTGCTGGGTGGCCTGGTTGCTTCACGCTTTGGCCTGTGGCTGTTTGATCTGGCCGTGTCCCAGATTCTGCAAGAGTGGGTACCAGCTGAAGACGTAGGTACGCTTCCTGCTAAAGCTGTCAAAGCGTTTGCCATCACATGTTACATGTGGCCTCATTGGAAGCAGCGGCTTGCATTGCATGTACTCAGCATGCATCTGTGCACGGCCTGGCACTGATGCTGCACAGAGCTCTTGTCTTGTGTCTTGTCAATGTGTTCCTTGGACAATGCAATCCTGAACAGCAGCCATTTGCAACATGCCATGTGGGGTGTAATGCATGTCATGATTTTTAAAGCTGGTTTTCTTGTCAGTCGTCATCAGCTATTTCAGCAGGAGTGCCACTAGAGCTACCTTGCATTCCATACAGGTGTGGTGAACGGGGTGCAAAGCAGCATACAAAATTTGTTTCAGAGCCTTTCATATGTTGTTGGACTCATAATTTGGAGGCCTCAGCAATTCCCAATTTTGATGTATGCTTCTGCCGCAGTGGTGGTACTGGCTGCCATTCTCTACACTGTGTTTGTGTGCTGTAGTCGAGTGAATGGGCTGCAGCAGTGAGGCAAGGCAACCATATATGCGAGCAAAGTGCTCCAGAGATCTTTACTGCACATTGATGTGTGGAGTGACACAAGCCTTTCCCAAAAGTTACTCATCAGCTTTAACAGACATTTGGATGTCACCCACAAGTTGAATATTGAGCTAAATTGATGGCATAGCTCAGCAGAAAACAAAGCAGGTCTCATCTCAAGGTCAATCTGTAGCTAGCTACTGGTGTAACTAGTGCTGTAGTACTCAATTATCTCGTCTTCCCTTATAGGACATTCCAGTCAGTAGCTGACCAGCCTTCAGCTTGGTCACAAATGTGCACAGCAATACAAAGAAGTTGCTGGCAAGTCCCAAGCAGTTGCTGATACCTTCAGGGGCAGTTGAAGGGAAGTATGACTGCCATATGGCTTAAACCATGCTGGTGGCATGGTTACCATGACAGCGTCCGTAACGGCTGCAACAACAACAAGTCCCTCCTCCGTTCCTCAACTTCTCAACCTTCCAACAGCATCGTCTAAGAGGAATCTTGATGAGAATGCATCCGCACCCCCTGCAACAAATCAGCCAGATAGGGATAGGGAAATGACAAACAAGCCAAGCGTTGAAACCACTACGTTGAGTGAGACAAACGTCAAGAACGACTGATTTAACTAAGATTTGGCTGATGGTTGATTTCAAGAATGCAACCTATCGTGCATGTCTAGACGAGCCAAATTCAACGTGCAAGCAAAATGTTTGAAGGCTTGCCATCCTTGTCGACATTCTTTGCAAGAGTCACAATAATATACTTGGCAAGGATCATCCACAGATATCACGATAATTGTGGCTGTCTAGATAATGTATTCATTCATCAATGAGCACAGCAAACATGCAAAGTATACATTGTGCAAGAGGGTATCTTGTAAACCTGTGACTTGCTAAAGCCTATGCCAGTTAATGCCTATATAGCAGAGCTTTTTTGCACTCCAATCCCTTGTGCAGCCTAATGAACAGATAATGTAGCCATTGTTCATTCTGTATGGCTTTGTAAATGATCCTTGCCATCCTCGGCATGTGATTAGTTGCGAAATGCACGTTGGCAAGATGGCAAGCTCACACTCACACATATTCATGCCTGTGAAATGTTTGAACACGCAATACAGCCAAGTAAATTCACACTATCCTTATTACACTTGTTTCAATTTGATGGTTCATTGATTGTTGACATGAGTGGGAGACAAATAAGCAGGTAACAATGCAGGCATATCGATCTGATGGTCCATGCTGTTGAGTCATTTATATGCTGGATGCTGCAAGCAAGGTTGGGAACTTGTCTCAATGGATCCCAGTCATATAGCGAGTGACCTCTGCTTGTTCGCCAAACAAACCTCTGAGAAGTATTTGACCGATCAGTGGATGCCATGATATGCCATGTCCTGCAGTCGCATCATTCGTTATTTTGAGCAAGCACTTAGTTGGCTTTCTTGTAAGCATGCAGAATGTGGGTGCAAACATGAACTAGAACAGAATTTGTTGCTGGCACTGCAGTTGCTCAGCTGGCAGCCTGGGGGTCCAGGATTTTATGAACCCTGACATCTTGAAGACGGCCAAGCTATGGAGATTTCAGAAGCTCAGTAGAGGTGAGCTGGTGGGTCTGGTTCAACACTACACTGGAGTGACACCCTCTGTAACAGCCACAAAAGGGCAACTCATCCAGAGCTTGATGGATGTTGCTGTTGGGCTGCAGTAAATCATATACTTTGACAACCATGCCTGTACCAAACACAAATGTACTCCATGACAATCTGATGCACAGCTAATGATGAGAGGAAATGCCTGTTCAGAGCAGACATCCACAAACAAAACAGATTTCCCTGAGCTCTGACAGTGACTGACTGAATACCTGCTTACCATGGGACAAGAAGCTGCAGTTGTCAGCCAAGTTGCCTAAGATTAAAAGTAGTGCAAGGATCTCATGGAGCAGATGCTCCCAAGCAAAAGAAAAGCTTGCACATCAGCATACAACAAACATGAAAGAAGGTGTCTTTCATGTTTGCTTTTCATCTGTCCTTTTGTTCAATGGTGACCAAGATTGCTTGGTGGCATGTGAGCTGATCACCATGTGTGCCTGAGCCTACTAGCAGAAATGGCCTTTTGCAGACTCAACAGGGTGTCAATCACAGCTGCTGCTAGGTTTGAGTGAAGAATGATTGCATCAGTATCTTCATAGTTGAATACAGGGCCTCTGCCCTGTTCAAACCCTAGTGCATCCAGCACATACTGATGCAATGGTGCCAAAGCCTGGTAGTGGTGACCCTTTGTGATCTGCATTTGTACTGTCTTGTCATCTAAATCTATGACAAGACCTATGATGAAGTGATGCCTTGCTCCTGACTCCACACTGTGATACCCTTTCTCACCAGTTGATCTGAAACATGCTGTTTGATAAGTCTCCTGTTGTTTGACATATTGCTGGATGAAATCAGCAATTTCTGTGGCTGGTGTGCTCATATCTCCTGTATAACAGTGAGTCTGCATAGCACTGAATGTATATGCAGCCCAAAGCTGATCAATTTTGTACACTGCAGAGATAAGTGACAACTTGCTGTGGCAGACATGAATGCTTGCTATTCTTAGCTTGCAGCAGTAGGTCATCAGCCATCACATAGCAAATACATGAATGACGAAGGGAACATCTTGAAAGCTTAGTGAAATGTTTGCTGTATGCACATGCAGGGGCACTGTGGCAGTCTATCAAGGAAGCTGGCTTGGTCATATTACATTTGTTTAACAGTCACACAAACTGCAGAATAAAGTCTGCATTGTCAGGTTCTGTCTGACTGTGTGCTACATGTGCTGTAGGACAGCAGTCAGTGGAAAGCAGCTATCACAAAGGCCTTCCAAAGCAGCAAATCAACAGAACCTAGGGATTACTGCCAAGCTGGTGATTATTCACTTCTCAGGTGTGCTACACTGGCCCTGCAGCTTGACCTGAAGCTCTGCTTGTGACCTGTTGGCAAGCCCATTGCACTGCTTGTTTGTATTGCCCCAAAGTCACAGTGGTCTCAGCTGTGAGTGTGTGGTGATCTTGTTTTGCTGTCTGACTGGCAAGCAATCTTGCCCCTTCCCTCATTTGGTCCAAAGTGAGGGACATGCTTTCTGCAATGTGGACTAGAAGGCTGACTGCTGAGACTTCAGTTGCCCCCAGCTGCATCAGAGACTCAATGAGCTGAGGGAGGTGCCTGTTCTTCTTGTGCAGGCTGGAGTTGCGTCTGCCTAATACCAGAGTAGGCTCAGCTTTGATTTGCTTGACCCTCTCTGCAATAGTAGTGGATCCATGGCTCCATTCTGACCATGCAAGTGGAATGGAGCTGATGCTGCCACTGGTGTCATACAGTGCTGGAGCCTGTATCAAGCCACTGGTGAAGCCAAGGGCCTGTGATGGAAAATTCACTTGAGCTTCTGGAGCTGCCATTTGCATTGGTGCTGGTAAGGCAAGCAAATCATCACAGCTGTCCTGCACTGTGTTCTGAACTGGGCTGAGGTTCATTGCTGCCATCTTTTCAGCAATCAGTTGAGCCACAGCCTCTGGATTTCCAACTGCAGAGTTGCCACAAAGCTGTTTCAAGCAGCCCTGCATTTCTGTCAGCATATCTCCCATAGCAGGGCTTACATCCATCTCTGCCTGCCTATTTGCCCTGTCATGGCTAGACAAGACCTGCTGTGCAAATTGGAGGTACTCTTGGGTCATGATGATGTTTGTAACAGCAGGGAGTCGGTGCAGCACATATGCCAGCCCATACCTGCGCAATGGGCTCATGAGTGCAGAAAAGTAGGATTTGTGAGCAAGCAAGGGGCTAGTGGACTGACATTCACCTCTGGGTTCTGAAAGGCAGATTCTGCCAAAAGCAGATCCCACTGTACAAGACTGTCTGCAAGTAGCCTTCTGCAGCCCTGTCTGAGATCAAGTCATCTGCTTGGCCCTTGCCAGACTGCATTCTGACATTTCTTGCCTGCACTATCTCAAGCAGTCTCCTGACTCCAGGAAAGATTGCATCTATCCACTCAGGAGGAACTGTGACCTGCAAGATGAGCTTTTCTTCACAGTTGTTGCTGTTAGCAAGATCTGCTTCCTGCTCTTTAGTCTCAAATGAGCCAGTGACCACTTCTGCACTGATAAGTCAAAGCTGCACAAGCTGTAAATGCTGAGGCACATTGCTCTGCATGCAGGTCAAAGTGCCTCTTGTGCAGTTGTCCTTACCAGAGCCCTGCCAAGGAAGTGACGTTTCATGAAGCTGGATCGTTCCCACCCACTGGCGATGGCAAAGGCTTGTAGTGCTGCCAGAGGATTTTTTTCAATGTAAGCCTGGCCCAATGTGCCTTTGGCCCAGTGTCTTGCATGTCCCAAGCTTTGTGAACATGTAGTGTAGTTGATTGGCAATGATGAGAAGCAAGAGGTGAGTTTACCCCAGATCTGCAGCAGCTCCAGCCCAGCACCTCCACTTGCCAACAGGATGACACCACTGTCTCTGCAAGCATGTTGTGCAGTTAGTACTGCCTGCTGACATGAGCTACTTGAGGTTAAAGGCAACATGCTTCACCTGAACAAGTGTAATACTTTGCTTTTCACAACAGGTCCACCTTCCACCTCTTGTAAGATGTTCAGGAGAGGTTTTGCTAGAGCATTCCTGTCCTGCTTCTTGTCAGCATGCCACAGGTCCTTGAACAGTAACCTGTAACTCCACCTGCACATATCACATGCATCAGTTTAAAGTCATGATGTTCTTCTATCATGACTCAGAAATGGACTTCTACAAGACAATCACCAGCTGTTGTCTTGATTCTCTATCTTCTGCAGGATGTCCAAGCCAGTCAGATTGAGACTGAACACAAGCAGATCAGCCAGTGCTCCAGCTGCATCAAGCTGGGGGTCTTTGTGTCTAGCAAAGCCTGAGTATCTCAGCCACCCATAAGCATTCATCTTGCCTGTCCTTAAAGAGCTGCAGAGTCACACCATGGTGAGTTTTACCTCCAGCATTCTTGTCTTGACTCAACATGCATGCAGTCTCACAACACCTGGTGCTGATGCTTACCATGTTATAACCTGCATTGGCACAGGCACACAGCGCACAACTGGAGTCAGAGCAAGTAAGCTTGGTTTTGCATCCATCAGGTCATCACCTACATTACAAAACAGCATGTCAAGCTCAAAAGTTCAACAGTGGACATATGCTGCACAGCTTACCTCTGAACCCCATGGCAGTGCCCAACAAGACCATGGCAGCTACTTTGAATCCATTGAAATGGTCATGATGTCTCATGCAGGCATCTAGAAGTCTTACAACCTCATCACTGTCCAAGCTTGTGGCTTGGAAGCCATCTCTCAGTGGATCACTGTTGGGGCCTGCAGTAAACTTGCCAACAGTTTGCAAATCCTGTGCAGCATTTGTGAGGTCAGCCTGGCATGATTGCGTGCTTACCTATTCTAGCTTCTGTGGTGGCTGCAAAAGCTTTGCTGCTGGCAGACTTGATGAGGGTCTCTTTGCTGAACTGTTCACCATAAAGGGGAGGCACACCTCTTTGGAGTTCCCTGTAATGGTATAGATCATTCATGAGCTGTTGCAGTGACCACTTCCATGCTTGATTGGACTTGAAGCAATACCTGATCTTGGACAGTGCTTTTCTGGCTACTCTGATTGTGCCAAAAGGGTCTTTTGATTTCTTGTCAACCATTTCTTGGAGCAGATCCTCCAAGAAGATGACACATTTGGGATCAGGGTGTATGACAGTGTCAAAAGCTCTGTTGTCACACCAAGCCTGCATGCATCCACAAACTCAGAGACTTGTCTTTTTGTAAATATATGCATTGAGATTGTGACTGGTACTTAGCAGTGGCTGTGTACCAGCCACTTCCGCAAAGCAGTGCAGAATGAACTTTTCGTATTATCTTCAAGCTTTTCCCAGAGTTCATGGTACTTCCTCAGCCAGATGTCCTGAGCACTCATCCTTCATGTACAGCATGACATGCTAAGATCAGCACATTACACAGCATACTTCATCATGATAATGATCAGCAGCAGTCTCAAGTTACATCTCAGTGTCTTGCTGCAGAGGAAGAGCGTCTTCTCCTGTGTAGGTGACATGCATCAAAGCCATAATGTCGTCTCTTGACTTGGCTCTGCTGCGCTTCATGACCGCAATGAATTGAATGCAGTAGCGTTTCTGGTATGCAGACGCAAGCCTGCAATAGTTTGATGCAAAGATCGCGTCTCAACGCCTCGCTTTGCCACTCACATCATTCAAGTAAGAACATTGCAGTCGTCAGAGACGTAGAAGATTGCGACAATTCGGCCATCATTGAATGACATGCCGGAGACAAGCATGCTACTTTGGCGGACGCGCTGCGCGCAGGGCTCCGTAACCGGCGGTCGGCTCCGTGTAAGCTGCGGGAGCTAGGGATGACTAATTCCGCAAAGCGGCTGGCTGTACATTCCGCCGAATTCGGAAAGCGGCTGAGAGCAAATTTATGGCAAAACCTACCAAAAGGCCACACAAACCTCAACCACATCGTTGCAGATGTCAAGCTGTTTGAGAAAGCCTTCTGTTGCAAATTTGTGTAACTTCGTAGTGGAAACACCTCTCAGGTGACATGACCATACAGTAGAGCGTGGCTTCGCTACACGCGAAAGTTGGCATTGCTATCCACCCTGTCGCCTGTCGACGAACTTGATATTCTGAAACTGCACTTACAAGCTTTGCAATGACCGGAACGGTGTCTTCCTTGCCTTCACTTTATTCTGAGAGTGCTGTCGACAGCTGCGACGTGGAGGCAAGCGTAGCGCAACCCGAAGCTCTTCACCGAGTGAGCTTCTGCTGCGACGAGACAGTTATAGGCTTTAACCTCAACATTCAGAGTTGGAGACGGAATTGTGCACAGCGAGGGGACGGGTGGTTAGACGTGTTTGCTGCAGGAGGCTTTAACTGAGCACTTCTCAGGCAGTGACTCACTGGCACAACAGACTGCGGAGTCAGGCTGGCTTCTGCACAACGACACAGCGTCGCTAGATGAATGCAACAACTCCATTTCTTTTCCGGGCTTGGAGGCACCTTGGTACAAGAAGCTATTGGCTTTTGGAGGGTTGGGGACGCTGATAAGCGTTGGGTGAGTCCTTCTTTTCCTGCTTTGCTTGCTTACACTGTTCAATGCCAGCGTTAAGCAGATTGCTTTCAGAGTAAGATGCATTCAATGCAAACTCCAACAAATTTAACCTACTGTGCATCAGGTACATGGACCCTGGAAATTGGGCAACTGACATAGCAGCAGGAGCTCAATTTGGCTATCTTCTCCTTTTTGCAGTGCTCCTCTCCAGCATTACTGCCATGTTCTTGCAACATCTAGCTTTGAAGCTGGGAGCTGCCACGGGTCGGGATCTGGCCCAGGCTTGCCGTGATTCCTTCAGAAGGTGGATTGTGATCATGTTGTGGTTGATGATGGAAGTGGCTATCACAGCGACTGATTTGGCTGAGGTGCGGTCTCTTTAATACAATTTTGTCAGTCATTTGCCAGTCATGCATCGTCTGAAACAATCAAATGCAGTCATGGTTGCATTCCAACCTTGCCCAGGTGCAGAATTGGAGAAATGAAGGCATATCAAGTGCAAATGCAGATTCCACAAAGCAAGTTGTACTGTTGATCAGCAGATACCAAAAGACATGCTTAAATGAGGGTCACCCTACTGTGGTTTGCTCCAGGTGATTGGCTCTGCAGTAGCTCTTAACCTGCTTTTCCATATTCCCATATGGGCTGGCGTCCTCATCACAGCAGCTGATGTGATGTTCATTCTCCTCTTTGGAACACGTTCTGTTCGATTGTTGGAGCTTCTCGTGGCCACACTTATTCTCACAATTACATGCTGCTTTGCTTATGAGCTTGGAAAGGCAGATCCAAGTTGGCTGGAGGTTGCAAAAGGCTTTATCCCAAAGCCAAACATTCTGACAAACTCACAGGTAATTCATCGTTTCAAATATGCTTTTGTTGTACTTAGTTGGGCTAAAGTTGTTGAGTTCTTGGTGTATAGGCGTTGTTTGCAGCCATTGGTATCTTGGGAGCAACGGTGATGCCTCACAACCTGTTTATTCATTCTAGCACCATTCAGACAAGAGCATACCCACGCAATTCCTCTGGGAGACAAGTTGCAATACGTTGGGGAACCGTGGACTCAAACATTTGCTTGACCTTGGCATTTTTTGTCAATGCTGCTATCTTAGTTCTTGCAGCTGCTGCCTTTCACTATGGTCCGCACTCAAACACGTCAGTGGCAGATATCACTACTGCTTTCAATCTCTTGGCTGGAGCTGTGGGAGCAAGTGCAGCGCCTATTGTATTTGCAGTGGCGCTCCTGTGTTCAGGTCAACAGTCAACCATCACAGGTACGTTCTTTTGGACAAGCTTTGTCTTTATGATACATAGCAGCCTTTGTATCTTCTGCTGCGTCGCGTAAATTCTGAGGGACAGAAGTAACTCATAGATGTTAAAAACACAGTTTTCTGTATTCCAGGTACTCTTGCTGGACAGATTGTGATGGAAGGCTTTCTGCAGATTCGCATACCTCCTTGGATGCGACGGCTGTTGACTCGTCTCGTGGCAATTGTTCCCGCAGCTGTGGTTGCTGCTGTTCTAGGAAATGCAGCTGTTGGGAAGTTGTTGATCATCAGCCAAGTCATTATATCACTCACCCTGACCTTTGCTGTCGTACCACTTGTGCTTTTCACCAATGATACAAAGAAGATGAAAGAATTTGCTAATCCGTTTTGGGTCAAAGCACTCGGATGGGTTGTGGCTTTAGTTATTTTTGGATTGAATGTTTATTTGGTGATTGAGTCGATTGTTACAAATCAGTTTGGTAGTGCCACAAACGCATAAAATATCCTGTCATGAAAGAAAGTGTTGGTGCAACAGTAAGTATTTTACCCATAGGTCGGGTTACTTCCCAAACACCGGGCTCTTTTTGTTTCAATGAACTACAAGCATCCTTTCACACGGTACTAGACATTGACTGGGTGGCAAACATCGCACTTGCAGTCAGAGCCGCAGGTGCACTGCTCGCCGCAGGAGCACTTCCCGTTGATGCATTTGCCACATCCCTCAGCGTGAGTAGCCTTGCAGGTGGGGCATGTGCAGTCTGAATCGCACTTGCAATTGTCGCCGCAGCTGCATTTTGAGGCACAGGCTGTGCAGGTCATCTTTGCTTACTGCGATTGCACGAAAAGTCGTTCCTGCAAGTCAACTAGCTCACTCAATCACAACGAGCTGGAACAAGCTGTTACCAGGTGTTTGACACTCTACTTGGAATTGTCTGTGTGCTTACCTTGGAAAGCTTACTGAGCGCAGAGAACGCGTCAGCTGGCGGATAGTGAGCTGTTAAACTGTCAAAGAGCACCTCGTCAGGACGTCAGCTCCTCGCAGCAGCAGTAGAACCTGCATCGGATGTATATATGAATGGCGACTTTACACACAACGCCTCAACTGTTTGGTGGAGGCATCCCGGCGTAGTCCGCCAACAGGACGTTGCCAACGCAATATGGCCTTCAAATGGCGAGCTTATGAGGCGTGGAGGGCTCATCCTATGTTGAACAACAATCTGCCCTATGGTTTGCCAGGTCTAGGCATCGGCTCTGCGGCGTTCGCTGAGTCCGTGCTGTACGACAAGATCATTGGTGCCGGCAGCAAAGGGCCGCAGCCTTTTTTTGGTGCAGTGAGACTTTTCCGGTATATACGTTAGGAATAGAGAGGTAAGTTGTTGTCGACGGAGGACGGACGATCACCAGAGACTGTTGACTGCAAATTTTGTGCAACTGCAGGGAAAGGAACCACATGCTGGCTCGATTGCAATTTATCAGCTCGGCTGATAATTAAGCTGCAGTGCTTCAGCTCAGGTGCTTTGGAGCTTTGCTAGACTTCTGCAGCTGACGTGCTGTGTTTGGTGACCTTCCAAATCGTGCTTGTGCCTGGGGACAGCGCTGCGGTGTTGTGTAAAGCCACTTGTCTGTGGGCTTAACTAGATCTGGTTATTGTAGGCCTGTCTACAGGCAGTCTGTTGAGAACTTCTGTGTGTTTGCCTTTTGGTGAGTGCATACGCTCGGACCTTTGTTTTCTCTGTGCATGTTGCCATTGGTCTTGAGACACTCAAACGTTTTGAGCCACCGTCTATCCTGTATGTTGGCCTGCCAGGCAGCATGGGTAGATTGGTACAGAAGTGGGTCCAACACGTGGTGTCTCGTTGCAATGAACTATGCACATCTGTCATACCTTGTAGGTGCATTGCAGCAAGTGTCACAGCAGCACACAACTCCACACAACAGCCTGTGAGCAGCCCTGGGCATAACAAACCAAACCAGAATCTGAAATGTGCGCCTCCAGGTGCTGGTGAAGGAGAGCACATTGGGAGACAGACTGGAACAATGCGCCAGTTGATGATGACAGCATGCAGGCTACATACAAGATTCCAGGTACTGCTTTGCTTATTGGGTACCTAAGAAGCAGGCCTACTGTGTATTCATGTATATTCACACGTGCTCCAATGCTGACTGCACAAGGTGAGCATGCCATTTACCATCATGGCTGTACTGCAGCCAACAGCCACAACTCGGGTGGCGTGGTAGAACGCCATTGGTTGGCTACAATTTTCCGGTTTCTTCCCTTGGCCAGCCGGCGACTGTCTTCAAGCTTTCGTGGAACGATGGCTCTGGTCTTGGGCATATCATGAATGTATGTGCAGGACACTTTTCTCTGCGGCTTGCCCATGACAGCTTTAGTGTTTAGTCTCAACAGCAGTTTGGGCAGCAGTCCACTTGAATGTGTGTTTGCATCATGCAGAGGTGCACAGCATAGGGTGTACCTCCATACGGCGAGTGTATAAGAGCTGTGAACATATGTTCTGATGGACTGCAAACAAACAAAGAAATCCAGAGGTGGTCAACAGGTCGCAGTAGTCCACATAGTGATATGATTGGACAGCTGTGATATCTTATCAAAACAGCGTTGCCGGTAACTCGCCAGCTGAGTTCCCCCTAATCAGGTACATGCAGATGTACAAGGGCCTGGAGAAGAGGAACCGCAACTACACCCTGCCCGTCCTGTGCAAACATGCGAAGCACGACCGACGCAGCTCAGAGCTGAATGCTGTACACATCACAAAAGAGGACGTTCTGCAGATCTATCTGACGTCACTTTTCCAGGGCTTAGCAGGCCCCTTGATACCCGCCAAGTGATAGCAAAGGAGAACCACACCCTGCTGCTGGAGGTCCACATGGTTGCTGCCCCGCACCAGACCCTTCCACAGAGCTTTGACTATGCAGTCAACCAGATAAAGGAGGCGTTCTGCCGCCGATACATGAGACCAGAATACTGCTTTCCACAGTCCAGACACACTGCTGTCCAGTGGAAAGAGAGGTTGTTTGGCTTCATATGCATTGGGTAAGCTGGCTTCGTGAATTAGCTTATCAAAGTTACAGTATTTTGAGCAGGAGAATGATGACTCCTTTGGGCATTTAAACATCTGAAGTAATAGACATTGTGGGTGCAGGAAGGCAGGAGTTTCAACTGCTGAATTGGCTTCAGAGGTGGAAAGTGCAATGCAAGATCGAAGGATGGCCATTGAAAACCAGGATGGAGACTATGATGAGGACGCAATATGCAGGGCAATGGCGGAGGGGTAGTGGGCAGCATAGATGATGCATTGACTGGCGTTTGCCAAGCAGTTCATGACAGTCTTGACATAGAGTAGTCACAACTGCAAGCATTGAGCTTGCCCAAATAACATCAAAGTTTGTGCGCATTGATTTCACCTCTATCTGTACAAAATGCTTGAGCCTGTGCGCTGCTAGACCAAATGCAAATGTTTGTACAATATGCTTGAGCCTGTGCGCTGCTAGACCACATGCAAATGTTTGCATCAATGTCATACATCAGATTTAGAGGGTAGGCAGCATATCAACTTTTCAAAACAGAAGTGCACCCAGTAGCATGACTGAGTAGCATGACTGTGCTGTGTAACTCAGTAGCATGACTGTGCTGTGTAACTCAGTAGCATGACTGTGCTGTGTAACCTGCTGATGTGCCAATCAAGAAGTCATGAGTTGTTGCAGGCGTCATGGGAGTATTCTGTTCATACCATGCGTACTGTACATTTCATGCAACAGAAGATCTACATAAGCAGAACTCATTGTCCACAAGTTGTTAAGCAAAAGTTTCGTTCTGTCAAATGTCGAACAATCCTTGAGTGGCTAGTAATGCTGCACCATAGGCTATGGCTAATCACATTGAGCTTTTTCGTTCATGTCTGCTCTGCTCAAAATCCAAAAGCTTCTTGGAAGACATGGGCTGCAGGGACTTGCAGGCTTTCAAGTGTAGCTGACACCAGCTGTGTCATTGGTGTCACAATGGAAGACCAGACAAGTCTGAACATCTGGGCACACCTAACAAGCAGCAGAACAGTTCGTAGTCCCACGAGTCAGGAGATGCTTCAGAAAATCGTCCAGAACAAGGAGTAAGTAGCATGATGCATACCTGCAGCATTGAACAAGAAACATCAGGAGAGCGCAAAGCAGGAGCTGCAAGCAAGCAACATGCAATTCCACGCTAGTGGATGTAGCAACATGTTGATTGCATTGCTGTTGGCTCACCTGCTTTGCCATAGCTGCAGTGATGTGGCCTTCATGCCAGCTGACATTCTGCATGGATACTGTGCTTGCTGCCTGGGTTGAGTCTTGCGCAGTAGGCCGGGTGACCGAGATTGCTAATCTGAAAAGACTGCTGTTGATTTGTGCCAGCTGCATCAACCACAAAACACATGTTGCATTAGCATCTTTCATGTGAAGTTTGCTGTTCATGGCCCATGACATGATTTGCGATGTAGCATCTTTGGCAGCTGAGTGTGGCTTCATGGCATGATTCAGCTTTGGAATCTGTGTTCCTGGTAGTTGTATTGGCTTTGCACAATCTTGCCCGGTTTTGAGGTAAAGCTGTCAATGCACTGATGGTCATATGATCTCATTCACCGTCAACTGCAAGCATGGTGTCCTACATTGTGTTCTCGGCTGCTTGTGGCAATGTAACCTGTGTACTTCCACAATGAAGGCTGCATTGTTATCACAGGCAACTGTATTGCAATGATACTGCTGCTTACCTGGATGATTTCATCAAGGAATGGAGCCTCTTTCAGGCTGCGCACAAAGTACAGCAGCATTGCTGGCTCCTGTCTGGCTAACCTCTCAGCCAGCAGAACCCTCATGGGGGTTATGCCAATGCCTCCTGCCGCCAACAGAACCCCAGAATGCTCCAGATTGTCTACAATCACACTCAATTGTTCAGGAAACAAACAGATGGAGGTATGAGTCAGCAATTTGCCATCGCTGGTCTGGACTCACAGTCCAAAGACGCTAACGTTTGAACATGATCTAACGATCACGCTCGGATGTCCAAGAACCAAATAGATGGAGATGTATCACAGTGCAGAGATGCAAAATGTGAACATGATCCAACGACCATGCTCGGCTGTCCAGGAAACAAATCAATGGAGATATAAGTCAAGCTATGCCATCGCTGGTCTGAACTCACAGTCCAAACCTCCAAACATGTGAGCATGATCCAACAATCACACTCAATTGTCCAGAAAACAAACAGATGGAGGTATGAGTCAGCTATTTGCCATCGCTGGTCTGGACTCACAGTCCAATGATCCAAATATGATCGTTAGATCTTATGTCAGCATAAACTAAAGATCACACCCAGAAGTCCAGGAAACAAATATATGGAGGTCTGAGTCAGCAATTTGCCATTGCTGGTCTGGACTCACAGTACAAAGATGCCAACATCACGCTCGGATGTCCAAGAAACAAGTAGATGGAGATATAACTTAAGCTATGCCAACACTGGTCTGGACTACATAGTTATACGTTGGAGCCCGAATCTGGAGAGCAGAGCTCTATCACAACAGGCTTCTGAAAGGAGATGAGAGCACTGACCTGTACGCTAGAGCAACAGCTCAATACGACATAATGAAAGGGCCAGCAGACGAGGATTTACAGCTGGAGAAATCTGACTTCATCATCTCAGACAATCCTCAGCTGACTATTGGCAAGATGAGCCATCTTTTAGATTGCTTGATGCACGTGCCCCTGTATCAGAATGAGCAGGTTGAGGCAGAAGTCTCTGGTACTATAGCTGAAGATCTGCCTCGGTTCAGGGCAGCTGTTAACCTGCTAGTTGCCAGATATGGACACAAAGAAAGGCGCCAACAAGGTCTGGAACTCATTTTTGGCATACACGTTTGGCGGTGCTGTCAGCTTTGATCAGTACAGCCGCAATGCAATGTAGTTGGACAGCTGAGTGGCTGCTTGAGCTCTAAACATATGAGACCTGTAACGCTGATGAGGCAGTCCGACCTGTGCTGTCACAAGTCCAGCTTATGAGTCTGCAGCATGACGTATGCAGACAGCTGAATGCGCTGCTTCAACTTTGAACGCAAAGCATGTCCAACTCATCAATCATCAATCAGATGACCGCTGTCCACTCCAATAGTGCTGTCACGTTCTCACCTGTACCAGAAAAGTCTGCTATGTGATAAACCCAAATAGGATGCATCGAGGCTGTCAAATCAGAGCTGACAAACTGCAGCTGAGCAGACAGGTTGCAGTTGACCTGACAAGCTGCTGCAAGACCTGACAGAGTACAGGTGAGCTGACAAGATACCTACGGAGCTGATAGCTATCCGGTTGCAGCCATGCCTCATATAGCAGAGTTTTCAGTGCCAGTACTGCAAAATGCTCAACCCCCAGTGGTAACGTGCTGGTTTTCCGGGCTTCTGTGTCGGGTAATAGGGACGTCCTCGCCAATGCGTCTATGGCACTCGCCCTGGCAGCGCACACCTCTAGGGTGCAAGTTAGTGTGTAGTGTTAGTGCATGTTGGCGTTCCCATAAGAGAGCTAGGTTTGGACACACCAAGCCTGTAGTCAAGCCTGTACATTATTATGATTATTATTATTACTGCAAAATGTACCCAGTGCAGACTCATAACTGCAACAAGCCTTAGCGCATGCTGTGCATTTGCTGATGTGAGGCTGAAATTCAAGATCTTGGGATGCAGATCATAGTTCATGCGCCACGGCAGTTTTGGGCTCATACGGCAACAGCAAGCACCCCTTCTAATGTTCATCTCAAGATCGCATTGAATCAAACGTAGCCAGAAGTCCTCAAAAAGCACAGACAAGCATTACAAACAGCATCCAGAAACACAAGTAAGCTCAATGCAAATGATTTTAACCAGTTGATCTAGTCCTGTTCTATTTCTATTTCTATTATTCTGTTTCGAGTTTTAAAACCACACGCTTGAATTACGTAAGGGTGTACGCGTTGGTCTACGTACAGAAGTTTCCTGGGAGGGTGCCTAGCACTGCCTGTCTTCAGCAAACTCGCGTGCTTTATACAAGCCGTTACTTGCTAACCGCTGAGGTGGCTGTAGGCAGGCTCGACAAGCAGGCAATCACAAGAACGCGCCACAAGGCATGACTGAGGTAATCTTCGCATCTTCTGCCTAGGGGCCGCGCATTCTTACTGATCACCTACTACGGTCTTCGCCCTAATTTCAAGCTCCCTCTTGGTGCTGGAAGAGTACTGCTGGTGTTGCGCCGTGCTGACCCAGCACCTGTCCGCTAAAGGCGCCTCTGACTGTTCCTGGCAGGTTGCCTTGAAAGTGGAGATGTCTTGCCAAGGTTGCGTTGGGGCCGTTGACCGAGTGCTAAAGAAGATGCCAGGCAGGGAACCACTGCTTTCTGTGTGTGCAAAAGTGAGCGTGCTTGCTTGCTTTGTCCGTTTTGCTGAGTTTTGTCTCCAGAGCCTGGTCTGCTTGTATTTTGACTTGCTGCGTTGCTGATTGTCTCATTTCTTACTTTGTAAAGCTGTGTTACCAACAGGTGTTGAACATGTAAACATTGACTTAGCAAGTCAAAAAGTATTGGTCAGGGGAAATGTGACACCAGAAGCAGTTGTACAGCAAGTCTCCAAGACAGGGAAGACCACACAGTTGTGGGGCTGAGGACAGTCATGTCTGTCTGGCTCTTATGCTCCATCCTCATAATCAGAACCAGCAATGAGCACTGATCACCCCAGGCGCATTTGCAAGAGCGTAACATGATCTGACTGTCTTTGTAACGGACTGCACAATTGTCAGGGCTTCTGTGATCTCAACATCGACATGGACAAAAACAGGACTTGTGGCAGAAGGTTGCTGCATGAACTAATGTATACGCTTTCCAGTCTCTGTACGCTTTGGAGCAGCATTGTAAATACAATAATTGTGATGTACATTTGGTGTGGGTGTGTCGATAAAAAAGATAGCAACAGCGAGTGAATCATCAGATGTTCCCTTCATGGGCAAAAAGCCACGCTTGCTTGTCAAAACATGACTGATGAGCAGGGTAAATTCAGCGTGACAATGATGCCCACCAGCATTGGCAGAGTGTCGATCGATAAGCCTGACAACGCCCACTCACGAATGTTGCATTGAGTTGCAGCAATATAAATGTTGATGGCTGGTTTCTTGCCGTGCAAATGAAATGGGAGCCGTCCCCGGCTTTTTTTAATATATAATTGACCACGAACATCAAATTGATGTTATATGCATTACAGAGCAACTCTACATTGTCCTCACACAAGGGTAGGCTCTTTTGACTCAAGCCGAGAGCTTTGAGGGCCAGCCATAAGATTACTACTATCAGTTTTGTGTCCTGATCCAAAGTCACGTTTGAAGCATGATCAGAGGAATTTCCCCTGTGTGCCAAAGATATAGTAAAAGGCAGCAAAGTATCATATCCCGGGTAGCGTAAGCAATAGCCAGCCAGATTGATGTGCAGCAGAAACATGAACTAGCAGAGCGACGTGTAATATGCAAACTTTACTGTAATCTAGTTGATGTTGTAATACAGGTTGACTGCTGACGCAGTGACTCTATTGCTTGTGAAGCTTGTGACCTGACAAAGAGCAAGACTCAGCAGTCTGCTCACCATGCAAGAAGCACCCAGAGTCACCAACTTGATGGTGATGCCACTCAATGGCGATGGCCGTAACCCCCGCTGTTGTGCTGGTTGAATCCACCAATATGCCCGCCATTGCAAACTTTACCGTCCAGTTGTGTTCTTCCTTGACATGAAGAGCGGGCAGACAAAGGTCATCCCAATCAGAGGACTAGATTTTGGGTACATCTATGACTAACCTGGGGTGACCAAAGCAAACATGGTACAAAACACAAGCTCTCTTGCAAACAAACACATGGCTCAACATGCAAACAAAAACACAATCTAGCAGGGGTAATCCATATATGCTGCAAAGCTTCTGATGCAGACAGCTGCTTTGACTTCAGCTCATTCACAAAAGACAACAGCGTAGGAGGTCGGACACTGCTTCTCCAGAACGGCAGCCCTTCTATCAGCTTGCCAATCTGGTACATGTCTGAGAAAGTGTCATACTGTCCCTCCTGCAAAGTCAGAGTGTTGCAATTTGATACAAACACATGGGGCTTGCGTTCAAACGTCACCAAGCACATACAGCACTTGTCCCTAGGCTGAATGTGTACTTGACAGTGTAACAGGTATGTATAACCCATTGTCAGTACAGTATGGAGTGCAACAGCACACACACTCAAAGAACCTTCAGCATGCATTGATGACCAACAATATATATATGCTCCTGGCCGGGCAGTTGGCAGTGGACGGTAAAATTGGCACACATCCTCATTTAAACTCAATGACTGGTTGTGTGCACTTGGATTTGCTTGCTTGCCTCAATGCTCATGATAATTGCAAGGGCTCTTGACCCTATGTATCATCGACCCAGCTTTCGTAGGCCCTAAGGCCCCATATGTATGTTGAAAACAAAAGGAAAGATCACGCCTTTCGGTGTTAAAGCCCGAGGGTAAAGTTGACCGGGCTTCCTTACAGAAGATGTCCAATGCAGTAGTCAAATACACAGCATACTCATCGAGAAACAAGCTGATACCAGAGAACATGTCTCAATTTTTCTGCACTGGACAACACCTTGGTATTGTGCACAAGACTCATTATTGTAACGACAGAGCATCGCAAAGGGGTGGCAGTCAATCTTCAAGTCAGCTCGGGACCATGCAATAAAGCTGTTGGCAATCCTGTCCAACCAAGGTACATGCCCAGAAGTCCTTGACTCAGGAATAATAATTATAATTATAGGTGTGCCAGCCTATACCCGCGAAGGGGTACCTGCTAGGCGTGCCTATACCTAATTCTGAGCGCCAACATGCACTAAAATTATACACTTAGTTGCACCCAAGGGGTGTGCGCTGACAGGGCGAGTGCCATAGATAGATAGCATGGCATTGGCAGGGACAGAAATTCCCCTCCCTATTTTCCGACACGGAAGACTGGGAAAAAATGTCTTAGTGACTGCTGCAATTTCAACTGCCAAGGTGCCCTTGCCTCAGTGGCATTCTGATGTGATCATTTGTTCACACATGTGTACATACTTCATTTAGCAGGGAGCCCTCCAGCTCAGACGCCAACCCTAATACCTGGGATGAGAGGGATCACATCATCACCAAATGTACTTGGGGTCTGATAGCCGAGCAGACAAGTTGCAGCTGAGCTGACAGTCTGTGTCTGAGCCAACACACTGCAGTTGAGCTTACAGGTTCCAGTTGAGATGAGAATGCCGCGTGTGACGCTGACACAAAACAGTTGGGCTGAGCTGACATATTGCACCTGAGTCAGCACATTGCAGCTCAACCAACAGGTTGTTGATGAGATGACACATGGCTTTGGACTGAGCTGACATATTGCAGCTGATATGACGTGCTGCAGCTGAGCTGACGGCCGAGCTTACACTATGCAGCTGAGCTGACTGCGTAGCTGACATATTGCAGCTGAGCTGACAGACTGCACCTGTGCCAACACAGTGCAGCTGAGCTGAGCTGACACATTGTAATTGAGCTGAGCTGACATATTGGCGTCTGAAATTTTGGCAGCCAATTCAAAACACCTTCAATTTCTTTGGGTTTGTATGTCTGAATTCAGTCCTACCCAAGCAGTGGCCTGACACCTCAAAGGCTCGGAACCGTTATCTTGTGTTACACTTAATAGTCTATAATTGTCAGCTGAGTTGCAGCAAACAGTCAGCTCAATTGCAAGTTGTCGGCTTGGTGGTTGACTAAATTGCTACCTACCTCACCTCAATTGGCAGAGTGCAAGCATTACGAAATGTGCTCCAGCTGTTGTACCCATTAGTTCATGGCCATCATCATCATAATGTCAGCTCAGTTGTAGAAACCAGTCTCAGCTGCACAAAATGCAAGTCAAGTAAGCAGTATGCAATGGTCTGGCAATCAGTGAACAACAGTTCCAAGTTGTTTCAGCAAGATGCCGCATCACTGCTGGCTGTCATACTAAGCTTAAGCCTATTCTCCAGATCTGAATGAGCTTCAACATTCACAAGCATTGCGACGATCAACATACAAGCAGTGATCAGCCGCTGCTGTTGCAATGCATGGCAGCTGAGGAGGAACACAGATGTCCATTTTTACACCATTCTTCTGAACACAGATTTCCATTGCATGATGAACACCATAGGAGTGTGCTCATGCTAGAAGCAACACTGACAGGGCTGCCCTGGACCATTCATTGCCGCAGACGTTCATTGCCGCATGCTGTCCCTGGCTGCCAGACAGCCTGCTATAAATTTTGCAACAGTGTATACATCACTTTGTTCAAGAATGTTATACACACTGCCAGCAGAAATGATACTTTGAAACTTCTTCCTGGCTCTGGCATAGGCCTGGCGACGAATGAGCAAGTGCTCTTCGTTCTCGCTATCTGCCCCACAGGCTTTGCAATCATGCTGTCAAGTAGTCAACGTTCTGTGAATCCAAAGTGTTCGATGTCAAGTAAAGTCTCTAACCCTCGCCTGGATAATTTTAATACCTAGAGGCCATTTCGGACCTGCGCCGTATATACATAGAACAACAAACAAAAAAACTTGCATTATAGACCCATAGCCCAAGTCTATGCAGCTGGCCTGGCTCCAGCGGTCTGTACAAACATTCATTCATTCATTCATTCATGGAGCGGGCCATCTGCGCTGTCAATCGGGGGTTGAGTGTGACCCAATATATGTCAGTATTAAGGTTGTGGAAACTGCTGCTCTCGACGTTCTTGCTATGGAGGTAGGATCAGCTATCGAGGAAGCTCTACTGCCGCTGAGGATGCAGGCTTGTGATTTGAACGTTCGAGATCCAGTCGCGGTGTTGAAGGACGTCGATGCTGCTTTAGAACGTGTGTATATTGAACAAGGCTACAGTCGCAGTGCTATCAAGCGCTATCTGAAGGCAAAAGTCTACTTGTCACTGGCTGACGGTCACTTCCACCCTAACAGGAAGGCTCTTCGGTCTCACCTTGGTCAAGATGGTCAGCGGCTGCGCCGGAAACTTGTTAAAGGGTTCGCATACGCAAAGATGTGCATGATTAAAGCTTAGCAAGGTGCGAGTCGCTGGCATTCCACCCTCAATAGCAATAAGCCATTACAGACATGCCTAAATAGCTTTCGGCACGTGCGCAGGTACGGAGCTTGCCAAGCTTTACCCTACCCGTTTTCCCTAATTTGACAGCGTTGCTTTCCACAATGCCTTGGAAACCTATTGTTTAGGTCCACAGTTGCAAATGTATGTGCTGAGGCGTCAGGACCATTTCCTAGGATTTGTCTTTTGCCAAATTCAGCTTGCGTGTTAGTAATGTGTCTTGCAGAGTGCATCCAATTGTAATATCATTTACACGGGTGCCAGCCGTTGCTAGGTAGTGCGCCCATTTGTCCTTGCCTACTTAAGAATGGCGCCTCAGACTTAAATATGTTCCTTGCTTCTCTGTCTAATGCTTCCAAGCTCACCATGACAAAAACATTCTGCAGCCAATCGATGCTTCAGCAGTGCTGCCGCAAAGTGGACCCTTGCTCTGTATTTTGGTATTCCAACACTAGATATCATAGATTCACGAAATTGCCATGCTGCTTTGAAGTGCTGTCTTTATCGAGTATTGTGATCTGCCTCTTCACACTGCAACTGAAATGATGTTACTTGCGGCCACAAGGGATTCATTCTGTCCAAGAGCACAAGTGCATCCCAGCATATGCAAGTTTGTTGAGGTGGCAATTGAGTCCATTGAATGATGATGCAATATGATGCAGATCTCAGCTCATCAGTTGCTGCTTCATGTGACGATACATAATGGTCTTGTGACTTTCACTGCACTGTTGTGCACAATGAACAGCATATGTGCCCAGTTCAAGTACAACGCTCAGATGATCAGGACATCATTGCAGGCACAATCGAGTGCTTGATGTGCTGACACTCACTGCATATGATGGCTGCTGACTGAGACAACCTGGTCATAAAAGATCATCAGTTGATGGTGAAATATGCTGCAGATCCCAGCTCATCAACACATACAAGCCTTGCGACCGATGATCAACACCATTTCAGTGCATGCTGATCCAGATGTGCTAGTCAAAGCCAAGAGTTGGCTGTAGGCTTGTATGCATCAGTGTGTAGAGAGACATTGCCACATTGTTCCTTGCTGTTGACAGCCTGTGACATGTGTAGGACTCCCAACATGCTTTCGCTTTACATGGCAACTTCAACATTTATTTCGACATAGGCAGGACTGCTGCATGAGCTTTTGCAGCTCTGCAATGCGTCTAGCAACGGAAACGGGAAGCAAGAGGAAAACTTGAGCTAACTGCCATGGTTGTGTGCAATAGCCATTATCTTATAACCTTATCTAGTAGCCATGATCTTTCGAAGTGCCCGCCGACCACCCATTAACCCCCAGGTGATCAGTCCTGTTGACTGGCCGAAACCGATAATCTTCTTCTAACCTGAACGGTTGGAGCAACGGTCGAACCTTTTGCTGTCGCTTGCGATTTGGGAGAGTGTTGTCAGCGTGCTGGGACGGCCGTCATGGCAGACGCCGACATCACTAGCGAAAAATGGGTTCTCGATGCTGACTTGGAGGGCCAGAAGCAAGAGCAAGCCAGCAGGGTAGACCTTTTTGCTTAAGCATGTTCTATTCTTGACTCTACGGACCTGTAAAGGTCTGCGCTGGCTCATGTGAAGCATCTCATACCCACCCAGCATCCAGCCTTGCTTGTCAAGTGTTTGCCTCTGCATACCATGCTCCGTGCCTAGGCCCTGCAGTCTGAAGTGCCCGTGCTTTGTTTCAGGCCTCTTGTTTTTTGCATCGATCAACTAACAACTGCCAGAGGCTATCATCGATCGAGGCTTGACCCTCGTTGCTATGCAATATGCGTTCGCTTTCGTTGACATACTGCAAAGGTTGTATTGTACCTCGTCGAGTCACATTCAC
>JAABUI010000435.1_pt1 | contig 33010 bp, 34 predicted proteins | sample 5559111 | NCBI WGS metagenome assembly JAABUI01 (sample SAMN10711870, study PRJNA513365) | rock metagenome | isolation source: Antarctica rocks | place: Antarctica: Victoria Land, Buttleship Promontory | reverse complement strand
TCCGTACAGAACACCCTCCGGGCACTCCGTGCAATGAGGACTTACAGCCTCTCCGTTTCAGGTTGGGGTTGCTCTGGGCGTCAGGCTCGTGCAGTGTGTGTCGACCAGATTGAACCGCAGTTCGTAAGTCTCCACAGACTTGCTTGATGGCGCGTGGCACGGGGTCGTTGCAGAACTGTCGTTGCAAGATGCGATATAATTGCCTGATTGACAGTGCTCGAGCAACACAGCTAACTAGCACTGCAGTTAGTGTGCTCGAGCATCACAGCAACTCGAAACCCTTGAGAGACCCTTCCATAAATTGGGTTGGAGGTCAAGCCCTGACAGGGTCTTAGTCAGCGGTCTTTTAGGTCACGGGAGGGACCCTTGGGAAATTGGCACCATGAGGCGCAAGCGACCAGTGCTAAGCCCAGGTGTTCCGCTCTGTTCACAATCATTGCCGCTTACGTACTGCCACTCAGGTACTGATGTCAGCTCAGCCTGCCACACCTTGACAGTGCAGTTTCAAGCCGTTCTGGCGCATACGACGTTCCCCTGCAATCTCTGTGCCGAGAAACACACTGTTGCTAGTCAGTTGCTGCCATTCACACACGGTACTCATAGCACTGCACGGTACTGAAGGTGCTAGGTGCGTCTGCCACTTGACGTTTCCGTGAGGCTTCAAATTGGATTGGCAACTGTGACATGTTACGCTTTGCCTGATTTCATTGTGTTTGTACGCTTTAGGTGGCAAGCCAACTCTGCTGCTAAGTACCATGGACAGTCAGCTGGGGGCAGTCAGGCAGGACATACGTGGTGTCAAAGAAAAAATAGTCAATACCGAGCAGAACCTGGCAGCAGCAGAGCAGGCAGGGAACAAGGAGAAAGAGAGATCACTTTTTGAGCTGCTGCTCAGTCTCAATAATCAGCTTCTCATTCAGACTGAGAAGGAGAACATTCTCCTACGTGGGCAAGCATCAAGTAACCACCGCTTCCAGCTTGTACATGCTGGCTTACCTGTGTTCATATCATGTTGCACTCCATTCAGCGAACGAAAAGCTGCAGCATGAAAGTGCTTATGTATATTCAAAGTCATTCATTGTTGCACAAGCGTTTCTATTGACTGTTGTATACAGTGGTATGTCTGAAACTTTGAAAGGCTTGTTGCGCATACAAGCTTCCATCGCACCTCAACACAGCGAGACACACTTTGTGCTTGAAGTCCAAGCATTGAAGCCCTGGTACATGCTGCAGAGCCAGCAGTGCGTTCCAATTCACAATCGGCATACACAACCCGGATAACATATATTGGGCCGCCTTCCGGAATGGACATTACCAAAATGCGCTTTGAACAAGGTTACGCTGTGGCCAGCGCGTCTGGAGACATTCGTCCACATCCCAAAGATCCTGTTTACCTCAATTGCAGAGCTTCAGAGCCGCAGGCAAGTCTGCATGCACAATCATGTGTTGCATATAGTGCATATGGCACAACCCCTGGGTTTGTCTGCTCACAGGCTTTTGAGTGGATTTGTCTGTACACTTGTACGTTCTATGCATGGCATACCATGCCAAGGGCTGGTGTTATGCAGGTACCAATCATTGTCTTCCATCCTGTCTTTGCCAAATATCTTTGTCTGGCCAGAGATTGCTGTCCTGATGCCCAATCGCTGAAGTTTACAAAGAAGCTGGTTGAGACAGCAAAGTGGTATTTTAAGAATGAGGCCGACGACTTCACACCAGTAATGCAGAACATGTTTCAGAAATATCTTGTCGGCGTGGCTGGTCTGAGTTCCATAGGAGATGGAAAGTCTTCCACAGATTTTAGCATGCAGGTGATGTGCTTGATGTCAAGTTCATGTATTTGCTTCTGCAAAAGCATTTCGATCCGGCGTTGCTGATCAACAGAGATGGTGCTATACTGTTGTTCATTGTTTGGTTGCAGACTGCATTGCTATCTCCCAACATGTAGGCTTGACTGTGGAATGTGTTCCGCCAAACAGGTCAATGACATCTGCTGTTGCAGCAAATCTTACAAAGTCGGGTCCATCTTCAAATGTGCCGTCCACATAGCGACGATAGTGCATAGGACTGCGATGTGTGATGCAGGCTAACAACGGGCTAGTCATGGTAGCAGAATGCAAGCTTGGACTGGAGGAAAAGGCACAACCACAGGCTTTAAATTACTACCATAAAATATGGTCTCGCTCCTTTCCAAACAAGCTTGGGCAGTCCTTTGCTCCCACTTTCATCTTGGAGCTGATGGGGGCAGGTCTGAGGTGCGTTTTGGGAAGTTACGATCACACTGTTGCAAAGATCGTAAGCTTGCAACAATAATGCAGCGATGTAGGCAAAAGTATAAGTGGCGCAGCCCTGTATTTTACTCTGGTGAGAAGCAATGAGGTTGTGATGCTCCACTCGTGTAACAACACCGTAATGCAGAATTAGCTGTTGGTGCATCTTTCATGTTCTGGTTGATGTTGTCATCACTTGTGGCTGAGGCAAACCCGTGTGTTGCAGGATTGGCGGCGCGGTTTGGACTCACAAGGTACAATATGAGCCACTCACTGATGTGAAGAATCTGCTGCCATTGCTAGGCCAGGAGTCTGCAATGTTGGGACTGGCCTGCCAACTGCAAGCGATGAGAGAATGCATGTCTGACTTGGTGGCAGAGCACAGTCATGCTAGCCCAGAGCTGGCATCAGGCTCCAATAGACTATCTTTGTTTGCTAAGGGCATCCCCCCCCAACTGCACAGGTGATGTATGACGTTGCATAGCGCCAGGAGGTCTTTATTTATGCAAACCTTGCTGCTATATGGACTTCGGCAATTGGAGTTGTGTATGCAAGGCGTACTTCAGAACGGCAAGCTTTCCAGTGCATGTGCAAGATCTAAGTAGTGTGCTGCCAGCAAGACTTGAGTTCATGACATCTTGACAAAGCGGTATTTTGGAGCAAAGGCCAGGTGTGTGGTTGTGCAGATTGCATTTACATGCCTGGTGGAATGCTTTTCAACAGCCTAAGGCTGAAACTTTTTGCATCCATGGTGAAGCTGGTGGGGCTGAGTCTCATTCAGCACACAAGCTCAGAGGTTTCTCTGGAGTCACAATCAGAGTGCCATCAACACTAAATGCACTATCTGACATCGTCTCATGTTATTCGGGACTGCCTCAGCACAAACGTAAAGGTTGCTGCCTGGTCTCTGACATTGAAACGTGGTCTTGTGCAGGTTTCATGAGATCCAAGCATTGCCATATCCAATGCTGTACCGGTGCAGGGAGTCGTCCTCGGATGTCCAGATGGTTGCCAAATTCGCTATCAGATACGGTGTGGATGTGCATCGAGCCTGGGCTGCAGGGGGCCTGGCCCCCAGATTGTTGCACACTGAGGTCATTGACTCAACTGACCCCTTGCAGCTGGTCATCATGGATTGGCTGCCAGAGACTTACTGCACCTTGGATCAGCTACCCCTGGATCAGCTGCAATCGGTAGTCCCAACCATTCAGCAGGCTTTGCAATCTGCACATGGCATTCTCGTGAACGGCCAATGCTTTGCGCATGGAGATGCTCGGCTGCCCAATGTGTGCGTAAGGCAAGAAGGCCAGCAATGGAGGGTGAAATTCCTGGACTTTGATTGGGCTGGCGTTGCAGGGGCGCATCGCTACCCTCCATTCATGAACTCAAGCATACGGTGGCCAGCAGGAGCTTCCCCTTTGGGCATTATACAGCAGCAGCATGATGTTGCCTTGCTTGAGGCCGAGGTGCAACTCCGGCTAGAAGGAGGCCTTTTGCCCATGCTGCAAGAGTAGCGCCCATGTAGGGTGTAGGGCTTAGGCTTTAAACCCCAAATATAGTATGTGCGTCAGCATACCAGACCCTCATCATGCAAGCGAACATGCTAGCTGCCTTTCACAGTTGTTCACTGTTTGGCCACTTTCAAGTGGCACTGCGTGACTTGTACTGGAACTCACTGTAACAGCCTACAGGCTGATTGCCCTTCTTGTGACACGTCATCATTTTGCTGGGTGACCAGCATCAGCAGCATCCTTTGCAACAACATCAGCCTGGCATTACTGCTGGAGCCGGCGCGCTCGCTACTGGCGGCAACGTGTTCGATGAGCGCAACCTGCAGAAGCATTCTCCTTTTGAACTTGAAGGCTACATCTGCGTAAGCGCTTCCTTGTGGGTCTGCGTGGAATGGAATTATCCCTGCAGGCCATCTTGAATGCTTCATCTGACAGCAATCAGAGCAAGAAGACAGCTATTTATAATCGTCCAATCAATCATTATCAATATGGGGGAAGTATAGGAAGTTCATTTACTATGACTAGTTAGTCAGAATACTGCTCCTCTCTTAAGAAAATAGAAGTTCCTAGTTAAGCAGCCACATGCTCCTAAGAAAGAAAACAACTCCTAATGAAACCCCCACATGCGAAGGAATGCAAGCCGAAATCTAGGCGGACTGCGATTGGGGGGAGCCTACCATTGCAGGCTCTCTTACAGTACTACAGGACTTCTACGGCTCAAAGTCCGGGACCCTCTTGGGGGGTCTTTTGGATTGGAGGTGTGTGGAGGTCAACGCAAATTTCCTGGAGGTCAAGACTGCTCGAAGGTCGTTTTAGGGTCCATTTAGGCGACTGAATTGGCAAGCAGAAGCGCTCCGAGCTCGTCTCAACTCGTAGTCCTGCACATGTAGCCGCGTTTCGGTCAGCGCTTGCATCGCATTGCAGCCTTACGCCTTCTCGGTTTTAGCGCAACACTCCTCTCGGGACCGATTACGACCGAAAATCGTCGCAAAAAGTTCTTTAGGTTCTTTGGGCGCACTGCATGCACTGTTACGCATTGTGCATAATGCATAAGGAAATGAGCTCTGCCACCAGCTCAAGCATCAGTCTTGCATACAGCAGAGCTCTCTGGAAGCCTGCTGTCACAGTAGGTCACAAAGCTTGGTGTAACAGCTCTGTAGGCTGCAAAATTGAAAAGCCATCTTGGAGTGCTGTCAACTACAAGCAAACCTGTGCTGTTCTTGCTGAGATCTGATGGCTGAAGCAACACCAGCTACAGCCTTGCGTAATGCAAGGCTGTCAGGTAGCAAACGCAAGAAGGTCCCAGGCAACAGCAGCCACAGTTGGGATTCATACTTGCACAAAGTTCTGCAAGACAATTATCGAGACGTGAATATCACCAAGGAAGCTATGCAGGTGTGGGCTGAAGCCCTTGATACCTGGTTACAAAAGCTTGCCCAGGAGATAGTGCAGGAGCATACTTCACAGGCTCTGAGTCCACAAAATGTCCAAGCATCCCTACAGCTCTTGCTAACAAAAGGTGACGCATCTGTGCCGCCCTCAGCACTTACAGAACCAGTTGCCAAGCATCCGAACACAGGCTCTTGATTGATGTTCATGCTATTCACTGGCACCTGCATATGCATGCATGACTGCTTGTTTGACTACAGACAGCTGCCTCTTGCAGCTCCTTGTATTAGTATTGCTCTTGTCTGAGATCCAGGCAAGGCTCTTGATTGATGTTCATGCTATTCACTGGCACCTGCATATGCATGCATGACTGCTTGTTTGACTACAGACAGCTGCCTCTTGCAGCTCCTTGTATTAGTACTGCTCTTGTCTGAGATCCAGGCAAGAGCATACTTATGTATTGCAAGACGATTGGCTGCTGCTTTAATGCTGCACTATACAGCCATTAGTCTGCTCACATGGCCAGGTGAGTGAAATACAGGATTCAGAAGTTGCACATCAATGTCGAACCAGCAAGTGTCAGGCAGCAAGAGTGGACAACACAGGTCAGACAGCATCTGAGTGTCTGGTCTTCTTTGAACATCAACTGCACACCTTTGCATGCAGCAGGCTCCTAGGGGTGCAGCCGATATACCGGAGGTGTGGTACCTGCAACTTCACCTTGCTGTCACAAAAATGGCCATAGTCAGGTGCAATACTGCTAAGAGTAATGTATAGACTTGTGTTAATTTATTGTGACGCTCTGCAGTCACTTTGAGTTGCAGCAAGAATAATGATGGACCATAATGACCGCAACCTGTGCTGTCCTGGCAGCAACACCTGCATGCCACAGCCTTGCAGTCAACACTTTTGGTCAAGTGTGAGTTTTGGTCACTCAGGTGAGCAAGTGTGCACACGGCAATGTTGAGGTCACAGTATCTGGTTGAACCGGCAGGTGCTGTTAATTCACTCAAGGCACTGACATTGCTGGTAGGCCGTGTGCCGTCCCGGGGGGGTTTGTCTCGTTGTTCTCATGACTTGACGGGTCTTGACTAGGCACCCGCACTCAAAGAGTATTCATTGCATTAATGCATTGATTGAGTCCATATATGATACGGTTGACTATGAAGATACTGCATTGAGATAGCAGTCAGTTCATGGTAACCAAACAATTTGGGTGAAGCAGTCTTGGTGCATGGCTGGCAGCATTGGTAGCACACTTTTTACTTTTACTTTCAACGTCTTGGGGACCAACAGGGGCCAACAGACAGAATACAACACAAAAAAGTACTAAATGTTCAAGGCGTTCGAAATAGAGCACCAGAGAAATAGCAGGGGCGATGCTTGACTGATGGAAGGGTGCTAGTACCGCGACGCCACACGCTCTAACCTAATTGTAGAATATGTCAGGTGGATAGGATAGACTTCCTACATGAAAAGCACTCTCTGAGAAAACGACCACAAGCATTTGGCTCAGAGTAAACGAACAAGTCTGGAACAGACAAGGCCTGCTGAAACAGACTAGCGCACTTTGTCCTAATGTCACTGTAAGCTGGGCAATCAAACAAGAAATGCTGTTCATCCTCCACATCCTCCGATGAGTGGCATACCTGACATAAGCTGTCCTTCCTTTCAGTGTCGGCCCATCGCCCTGTGTCTACATGCAAACCATGACAACCACATCTGAACCTGCTGAGCAACCTCTATTGGAGAAACATCGGACAGAAGACAGGTACTCAGCATACTTGTAGTCAGGCTGTAAAGTCCTATACACAGTAAGGCTGGCTGATGCAGTGTTACTGCTTTAGTGCTCAACATGTTGCTGCTTGACCTTGTCAAATTGATAGACTATTGACAATGTCAATGATTGCCTCAACGTCAAGTTTGTGAATAACAGACAAGTTGTGCTCCATCAGAAATGAATTTAGCTGCTCATGCCACTCTGATCCGTTTCCACCCCAACATTCCCATTATGGAACCTGAACCCATCCATCATGGCAAGTGTGACAAGCCGTGTGTCATCCAGCCCCAACGTCCTTGGATAATACTTTGATCAAGCTTGATGAGGTCCCGGCCCGTCACAAAAAATCCAATCCGTGGTACATTAATCTCTTAGGAGCAGTATCGGCATAGAACAGAGTATTTGTGACAGTCGAAACATTGAGCGGTTGGCAAACGGATCCCCCATTTTGTAACAAATACATCCAAACTGTGTAATTTACTTGTGTCAATTTAGGCGACTGGATTGGCGAGCACCTTGAACATTGACACATGATCAGTCACATCTGACTGATCAGATGCATGTGCGCCCTCCTGTCCACGTCGAACCGCAATCTGCACAGGCCAGGGCCGGAGCAGAGTATATCCTGGACGGCAACAAGTGCCTGAGAATTGTGTCGAAATGACGTCCGCGTACGAGGAGCAGGCGCAAGAAGCTGGCCTGCGCTCTGACCTTGAAGCCTTGAATGCTCTGGATGCGGTGCGCGCAGAGCTGCGCGGTCGGGTTTCTGAAGTGCAATTGCCTGAGATTGTTGTTGTTGGTAATCAGTCTTCTGGCAAATCTTCCGTACTGGAAAGTGTGTCGCGCGTGCCTTTGCCTCGAGGACAGGGTACTGTAACTCGCTGTCCTCTTCAGCTGCGCGTTCGTCAGAGCGAAGCTTACAAGGCGACTGTCCAGGATAGCGGACCTCTGTTCAACCCGCATGAGTTGCCCCGGGCTATTCAGGATGCCGTGAATGTGCTGGTGCCGGTCAATGGCTTCAGCCATCAGCCAGTGGCTTTGGAAGTTCACCAGTCATCTGGACCAAACTTGACTCTGATCGACCTTCCCGGCTTGATTTCTCAGTTTACCAATCCAAACAAACACCTCATTGAAGAGCTTGTGGAGACATATCTGGAACGTGGTGGCGAATCAGTGTGTTAAGCTCAAAGCAAACGTTGTGTGACTGGCAAGCAAGGCAGTTACTTTGTACCATGAAAGCCACCATTCATGTCAACTTGCTGTCGATTGTGCGCGATATGGTATGTATTGCACTTCTTGTGCACACCTATGTGGCTGGGGGGCTTGTCTGCACCCCCAGCTTGTGTTTGTGGAAGATCCAAGACGAAGCTTAAGACATACACGCTTCCTCCTCGTTCGCTGTTTCAAAACACTGTGCAATTGTGCAGGCCAGCAGAATGTTATTGTATGTGTGCTGGATGCCACTAGTGACTGGGACAATGCAGCCGCTATCAGCTATGCAAGGCGTTACGATCCTTCAGGAGAGCGCACCCTATTTGTGATCACCAAAATCGACAGAGTGGAGTCTGGTCTGCGAAGTTCGTTGGAAAGATTGCAAAGGGACCACTTGAGGAACCAGTTGCCATTGGGCTATGTCCTGGCAAGTTTGTATGCAGTGCATCATCTGCTAGGCATGTGCCAGTTATGTATAATAGCTTACTTTGCTTGTCAAAGGACAGCTCACTACTTGCAGGAGGTGGCTGCATTGCCAATAGTCCATACCTGCCTGCCATGTAAACGCATGCTCAGCATGCAAAGTGTTCAAGCAGTGGTGCACTTGATATTGCAGCAAGTTTTACAAGTATGCGTGTTTGGATGCTGCCACTCTCCAGAGTCGCCGTTACCACCGTAATGCAAATGCTCAAGTGACTGTCTGCAGGTGCGCAACCGGACTCAGGAAGAACTTGCACAGAGAATGACGGCAGAGCAGGCGCTGCAAAAGGAGCAGGACTTTTTTGATGGTCGCAACCTGACAGCCCAACAGCTCGCCGTGTCACATGAGCTCAGAAGCCTGCCAGTCGACAAGAAGGGCACTGTTCAACTCATCAGGAAGCTGGTGCAAATACAGCAAGCACAAGTCAGGAGGAGAATGCCTGGGTTAAGAAGAGAGGTACGTGCAGCATGCACAGCGTTGCCCTGTAAAATCTGCAAGTTGTGTCACTGATGGAATAATGTGCCACTGACCACATCACCTCATGTGGGACCAGGTGCTGCACAGCACAGCATGTATTCCTGCAACAACCTCTGAGATTTGCTTGCTGGCTGTGCAGATAGATGCTGTAATCAGGGAGGACAAGAACAGCCTAGCTCGCATGGCGGTATATGCTGAAGATGAGCCAACTGCTCAGCGGGAATTGCAGAACAGGCTTGCTGAGGCTACTAGGGCATTTCAAGCATTGTATGTCGGTGACTATGGGTCAGAAGATCGTGCTGCCATGAGGGTGGCATCAAAGCTGAAGAACTTGATGCATGCTCTGCGTCCTAGTGTAAGACTCATTACCTCGACAATCTCTTGCTGATGCTTAAGCATAGCATGCAATGCGTGTATGCAAAATGACTTTGCTGAATACACTGCTCTAAGCCATGCATGGCAATATGCTTGTCTATTATAACCAACTTTGGGCTGCTGCCTTGCCAGAGGCTTTTGTCATAGCACTGATCAGCATAGAATTCCTCAAGTTGATTTGTTGGTGACTTCATTTGCATATGATGTGTAGATTTGGAGTGAGATAGGAGGAAATCTTGCTGAGAGTGTCTTTTCACAAGATCACTTTGCTCAGAAAGTGAAGCATGCGTTGCAAGATGAGGCTGAACCGCTACCGAACATGCATCATGATGCTCCGGTCATGAAGCAGTTGTATGTCAGAGGTGAGACATGTCTGTGGTGACTTCCCAACTGGGATTTTCACATTGACGCACCTTTGGCATGCGGTGTTCCATGCTGCCTGGTGCCAAGGGTTGTCTGTCACCCCTTCCTGATGCTCTCGACAAAGGGACACTGCCGTGACGGCTTGAATCAGCCTTTGCATGAGATATTTTGCAACACAAAAACAAACACACACTGAAGGGAGTGCAGCAGCTTGTGGGGTCCGAGCTCCAACCAGTCATTTTTGCTTGCTCCTTTCAAGACCAGTGCACCGCAGCAGCTTACATGCAACAGGGTCATTTACATGTGCTATCTGAACATCATTTGGCCTACCTTCAACATGGAATGTGCAACTTACAGAAGTTAAGCTTGTGTGATGTCAGATGTTGTTTCAGGCAGCCAAAGAATCTTCTTTAGGCAAAATGGGGAGAAATGTTCATATTGACCTGGTGTGCAGAGGTCCATGCTCACATCCTGTGTCCTTGTCAGCAGCTCATCAGTGAAGTCAGGGTCTACCTGGGAGATTCGTGGGAGTCAATCATCCAGGATGTGTTCAAGGCGTTCCCAAAGCTGAAAGTAGCTGTTCTTGAGCAGGCAAGTATCTGGTTCACAAGTGTCTTAGCTGCTGCTATTGATGCTGGTGTCCAGCTCCAACTCCAAGCCAAACATACAGCATGACGATGTGACATGCTAGACACACAAGACAGCTGTTTGCAGTTCACTCAGCCATTCTGGGTAAGGCTGTGGCGATCAAGACCCATTGTGCAGAATCATATAGCAGATTAGCATTTAGCTTTGTGGTACAGCTGTGTGGCCGCTACCAGATAGCTCTATGTCTGCCTGTGGTTGCAGCAACTTCCACAGACACATAGTCATCAATGAAGCTCGTGCCTGCCTGCAGGTAGAGAAGCACTTGGATAACAGGGAACATGCGGCACAAGCTTTTGTGAGGACGCTGATCAGTCATGCCAAGGGCCTTTACACTGTAAACCCAAAGTACATCCATGCATCTGGTAGTACTCTGCATGACATCAACCGCTATGGCAACCTTTTGAGGCAAAGTCAGCCTGTTCGGAGCAATGAGGCACCATCTCCCAATCAAACTGAAAGTGGGACTTCCATTGCTCAGTCAAGCAATGCTGGTGCTGCAGCCACCAATCAAATCGGTGACCCAGCAGCAAAGTGGTGGAGGTTGAAAGAGATGGAACAGGATCATCCTGCAGCCTGGGTATTTAAGTGACGTGTGTACAAGCAACTTGTCTAGCAGCTGATGAGGATATGTAGTGCACTCAGCTGTACACAGTTTGTTGGCAGATCACTAACTTAGTACTTGTATGACTCATCCGGCAAACTGCTGCATCTGATGCACTCAAACACCTGAGACTGCCAAGTACATGTGCAGAAAGTCTTGCTGTATTCAAGTCATGCTGTTGGTGCTCTCACAGTAACAGCCGTCATATCCAATGTTGTCAAGTGCCAGATTGCTATTGTTACCTGGATACTTGCATTTGTAGGCTTTGGCAAGAAGGATGGCAATAGACATAGATCTGACTGAAGAAGAGAGACGGGTTATCTATCTACAATTCTTGTTAGCAACGTACGCTCAGGTAAGGGCATTTGCCATTTGCGATTTTTGTTGACTTGTATGCGCACTGCGCTGAACAGTCATGTGGTCAAACATGCACACTGAACCTGATACGTTGCATACATCAGGCTTTGCCTTTACTTGCATGCACTGCTTCTTGACACTCTGGTATTGTACTCACAATGCTGTCCCAAAGCTGATGCATATGTCGATGGTAAAATGGTACCATGGAAGTGCTACTTGACCCCAAGCTAGTCCGACACAGCTTTGGCGTCAAAAGTCTGTGTTTCATCTGTTACATGCGGATCACTTGTGTCATCTAAAAGCCTGTGTTGCAAAGTTGTGCCGATTTGGCTGCAGGTCGTGGTTGATAGAGTCAGTGATGAGGTTCCGCTGGCTATCCGTGCCATCCTTGTTGATGAGGTATAGACGCAACACAGCGTGGATAGCCAGCCAAAAGCTGTATGGACAACTCATTGCACGGATCACAGACACAAAGCATCACATGGTGCATGGATGCATCAAGAAGCTTGTTCGCACAGCCAGCTTGATGCCATCCACCAACACATGATGATTGTCTACACAATGACATTACTTCAGCAGCTTTTTAGCTGGAAAGGTAACACAGCAGCTGTTCACTGGTCATACTTACTTGCCAATGCTGCCGAGTGCAGTTTCTGGGATTTGATGTGTTCACACCTGACACTACGCTGGCAGAGGTATTGTCCAAGCATTTTCATGAGGCTGCAACTGTGCTGGAGTTAGTCCAGGACCCAGCAAATCTGCAGGAACGTAGGAGGCTGCAGGACAGGCTGTTGGCTTTGAAGGCAGCCAAGCGGAGTTTGCCTGCGTAGTGCAAGTACTATTTGCTTGGAAGAGCCGTCATGCCTCTTGTGCAGCAGCAGGTCCGCCATGTTGCCTGTGTTTGAACTGTCATTGTTGTATGTGCATGAGTGTCATCAGTAATCACTGGGTGGCACACCACTCTTGTGTATGCACATGAGCTCCACACTCTGCCCAGCTAGCTAGCACACAGCAGCATGTGTTAGGCTCACGTTGATTAACACACATGCAGCTGCAAACTGCCCACCTATGCCACTTTGCAGCCTAAACTGCAGCCAGTTCTGTACCCACATGATCCCAATTCACAATAGTGCCCATAACACTGAAGGTAGCTCAACATATTCAAACATCTACACACAGCAGAGATATCACCACAAACTACAATTGCAGGGCATCAGTTTTGCAGCGCATCTACTGCATCAAATCATTTGCTGACACAACAAGTGCGACCACCACCCCTTAGACTACTTTGTCTCTGGTGAGTGTCCTTGTAGGGTCACACCGACAACCCGGATCAGCTGTTCGAGGGACGCTGCAGCCATGATGCTTGTTAGAGACCTCTCATGTCTGATTTGCATGTGACAAGGTGAACACCTGGGAATGCTGAGAGGCATATACAGTGCGTTGATATTGTAGATGTTTGTGAATGCCGATTCGGAATCATCAGATGCATGCCACAGTTGCTTGCAAGCAATCGAGCTGATTGTCAGCAATGCTGTAGCTACAGCCCTTGGCATTATAGAATGTGCTCAGTCGGATAAGGGTGCTGCACCAAGCAACATTTGTTGGGGGGATCTGCCACAAAAGCTATTTTGCAGGATTGGTCAAATGGGCCTGTGGCATAGAACTATTTGTCTTCTGGATTGAGTCAATATTTGGTACGGTTGACGACGAAGACACTGCACCGAGGTAGCAGTCAGCCCATCATGGTTCAACAGCGTGGATGAACCCTGGTGCATGATTGGCAGCATTGGTAGCACAACTGATCAAGCTTGATTAGGTCCTGGCTTGTCACAAAAATCCCAATCTGTGATACATATTTTCTTAGATCCTGATGCAATATTGGCAGAAGATGAATCCTTGTAACAGCCCGGACATTGACATCCTAGTTGTGCACCACCAACCAAGGTATCGAAAATTTGGAACCCCTCGCTGATGAGGTCCCGGCCTGTCACAAAAAATCCAATCTGTGATACATAATTTCTCAAGGAGCAGTATTGGCAGAAATGGAATGTTTGTGACAGTCAAAACATTGACCTGTTGGCAAACCATTTTGTAACAAATACACCCAAAGTGTGTTATACTTGCAAATGTTTCTGCTACTTCCCTGGCCGCGAGATGCGCTTACCAGATATCCACCTGTAGGTCTCTTGAGTTTCTGTGCTGTGACACATTGCTGCTGCTAAATCTTCCCGGGCTGCTATTGTTAATTTGTTCCAGTCCATTGAGTTCAGATAGCTGTGTCTCAACAATGTCAAGGTTAGCGGTCTGCCAAACAGCTTTTGCAGCACAGAACAGCACCATTTGCTGAAGTTCTTTGGTGTGTACGGTGAGCCGGACTTGGTAGTGAAAAGCCATCTCCTAGGCGACTCAGCCTGCAGAGATGTCCACAACTCCTGGGTCAGATTCATTGGTATTGTTCTCCGCCAAATCCCAGCAGAGTTTGCAGTTTTGAACTCTCTCAGCACTAAAATGGCAGGCTTCTTCCTGTCTGCTGGCAAACACAAAAAGTTGTTTTCCTTCACCGTATCCACGTCATCCTGTGATATGGTGGCTGCAGACGCAGGGCACTGCAGGAGGGCCACCCGGTTGAGATCGCAGCGCAGTGGCGGAATCATAGTGTAAAAGGCTAGTAGGAGGCGTTGACGTGATCCCTTGGCTAGAGCGGTACGTACCTTGATCACCTCTCTGAAGTCAACATAGCCCCGCTGTTGTCTGGCAGAAGGCTCATTTGCTTTTAGCCGTGCCTGCTGCTGAGCTTCAAGCTCTTTGGAAGCCTGTAGCCATATTGCTAGGGCTTGCGGAGACTGATCCTTGACAGCAGGCATTCGTCTAAGAGCTGCCAACACTGCTGTGACCACGTTCTTCTGCGTGGCAACTTCTGAATATTGCTGTTTGATCCATGGAAGGATTGTCATGGGTTGCATGGCCAGCTCACTTATTGGTTGCCCTAGCTTGGCTGAGATTGCCCGGAGGCGCTGAGCATAGGTATGCTTGGAGCTGTCAGACAACGCAGGATCTTGTAGTATACCTTGCAAGGCCTTGTCAGGTTTGGTTGTGGCTAGGTGCATTTGCTTGGGGGCCTTGCATGGACATGAGAGAATATCTGCGAGAGTCATTGAAGCGGATAGCACAATCTAGGCTGCCACTTGCAGATCAAGTGGCACGGCAAGTGACTCAGCAGAATGCGCAACTGTTGCAACGAGTGCACCAGCCTGACACTAATGTACCTGCACGAGATGACCTTGAGGTTGCAGCATGCAAATTGCCAGCAACATCGTCCACACCAGCAAAGCCATGCTTACGTCTTGTTCAAAGACATCGTACTGTTGGAAGCCCACCTCAGCACGAATTGCAGGCACTGCTAGCGCCCACCATGACTGAACCTGTCAATGCCTCACTAATCAGTTGTGCTGAGAATTATGACGATGGTTCTAGCCACGTCTAAAAGACGCTGAAAGTGGGGTCAGAATCTGTAGTGACAGGACGCTTGCAGAATGCACTACCATGTACCATTGTCAGACTTGACTAAACTCCAAACTATAATGTGTCTACTTATGTACCCATGCTGAAGCTGCTGTGTTGATAGAATGTGTTATCACTCTCTGTCATAGGCCTAACGGTAAAGTGCAATAATTTCCTCTCGTTTTTGGTTGATGCAGATTTGTCCAGCCACAAGCATCCTTCATAGCATTTGTTGCCAGAATGTCATGGTCCTCTGGCGTACAACCCATGATATTGAGGTTGGCAGGGATGTCCAGATCCTTTGAAAGCTTCCTGCACAAGCATGAGACCAACAGCATTGAGACATCTGAATTTCCTGGGAAACACTGAACCGTTTAAGAGAACTGACAGATCGACGCACGGTACTTGCAGGTGCTGCAAGATGCTTGGTAGGATAACATACAACTCTCTTGACAGTATAAACTAGTGCAAGGAGCAGTGGCAAAGTTGCAGCTGGTTCGATGGCTTCTGCACTCACCACCACTGCTTCAGTGATCAGGGTAGAATGGCAATGTGCGGAGCAAAAGGTAGATACCTAGAGGTTTACAGAGTACCTAAACTTTTGTATGAGCTGTTATTTACCATACTGGCAAGGCGTACAGACGCAAGTCTGGTAGCATCTCCTTGATGTGTCACACAAATTACAGAAACTATCACATTCAGAAGTGTTTCAAACAGTCTAACTTTCAGACCACTCTGGCAGAAGCCTGTAGTTTTACGCTATGTACACAACTCTTGGAGTACGGCACCTTTTGCTAAACCTTTTGCTCATCACAGACTCCCCACCTGCATATCGATTGTGGCCTCAGTGGTAGCCCAATCTGCATATGTTTCTGCCACTGTTTGCAAGTGGTCATTGAAATGTATTATTGCAGTGCCTGTTACCGCCCGGTGTGAGGTCTCAAGATATGTGGAGGAGGCTGAAGCAGGTGTGGAGAATGTTGGCAACTTGCCCGCTGCAACCTCAAGGTCATGTGTTGCAGGTATAACGGTGTCCGGCTGTTGCAAAGCATTGCTTTTCTGAGCAACCAGCCTGGTGCAATGACTCTTGATGAGCTACAATGCCCCGGTCTGCATAGGAGCTGTACCTGGGGTCTTGCAATAGTCAGGTGGCTGTTCTGCTGCACCTGAGCACACACACTCTGTCCCTTTCAAAGCGCTGCATCAGGATTGGCAGGCTGGCAAGAAAATCCTTGACCAAGCGTCGCTCGGGGGCTAACGCATTGCCAATGTCAGTGAGGTAAGTCTTTGTTGAAGCATGCTGCTGCATTTTTCTGGATTCTGGAAAGTGTTACATTTGGCCGAGCCAATTTCAGTTTCTGCAATTAAGGCCTCAACAGCATTGTCCATTCTTGCAATAGCATCTGAGCTTCATCTGACAATGCCACCTTGTTGTGGCCATGGAAAAGTGTTGACTAGCAGCATTCCCAAACCCAGCCAGCGTTCCTTGTTGTGGCAAGGTTGACAGAGAGTCCTTGCTGGTCTAAGAAACTGTCCCAGTGGCTTCATCCCATTGTAGTAGGCTCTTTTTTGTTCTTCCTTGTTGTCTTTGTTCTTTTGTCATCGGTTTTCCTGACATTTTGGCTTCTTTGTCTTCGTTTGTTGACTTCTGGTCAGGCTTTGTCAAAGCCATGACAGACAGTTTGCTTTCGATTTCATCCATGGCTGTTGAGTGCCTTTGTACAACATGTTTGTGAATTTGCTTTACGAGGTAAGTGCTTCTTGAGCACTTAGCTTGGTAACCCGCTAATTGTAAGTCTGTTTGTGGACACTCCTTGATGACTATAGTAGTGACATGCCGACATGGCACAAAAGCAGCGTCGATGGCATAGATAGGCTTATTGTGGCAGATCTGTCTAGACAACAACGGAGTGGGTTAGCAGCTATAGCAGCCAAATGTTTTGGATGGAAGTAAGGCCAAAGTCTCAGGACCTCAGTCCTTGTACGAGCATTTGTGTGCTAGCTGGCAATGTTTTTCACAGAATACAAGTACGCGTACCAGTATTGTGGGCAACACAAGCCGGAGATACCTTCACAAAATCCAGACAAACAGCTTCTGATGACAAATTGACTATGTGGAAGTCTTGAGCTACCCAATGAAGCGGAAAAGTTGGCTTGCCAGAACGCCTTTCACAAGCAAGACTAGGCAAGCATATGATCGTGTGTAAGTACTCACACTAGTGTGCAGCCTTTCAGTACATATGATGGGATAAGATGGAAACACCAAATTGCATGCATTATGAAGTCCAGTGAGAGTGTCGCAAGGGTTTCGCAATTTTGCAGCAAACAACTTTAAGCTTTCAGACTATTTCATCTGAATCACAATTTCAGGTCGACACTTTGTACAGAGCATGACTATTTCATCAGTGTACCATGATGGTACTAGGCCTCTCAACATCTAGCTTTGATGGTTGACTCTTTACGGTGTACAAGATTGAGACGGAAACCTACATGTCTCGCCATTTGACACATTGCAGATTGTGTGCAACGCAAATTTGTTAAAGCTTTCTTTGGCATTTGTCTCAAAAGAGACATGATGTCAAGCTGGCAGTTGACTGTGGAACTATGGGCGCATGTCTCGAGCACATACATTCTGATGTCTCGAGCACATACATTCTGTCTCAGAACAAGACACTATCATACCAATAACATTTGGCACCTGTGAAGGTTCTGTGAAGTTTGCTGGCCGCAAGGAGTTTCCGGCAAGTTGGTAGCAAAGCACTTCAGGCTTTCCAACTTCACTTTTTATCTGAATCAAAATTTTTGAGCTACATTTCATGTCATAAATTGTCATCAAAATAAGAAGATTTAGTTCATAAATTGTAGGGTGCCTTTGAAATGTCACTTGTGCTACGGGTCTCAACATCCAGCTTTGAATTTTCTTTTCTGACCCGTAGTTTTTTACGGGTTTTCAAATGATTGCAGAAACCATCAACCGGGGCTCGCTTATCTGTGCAGCCCTCCGTCCACTTGTGATTCTTCTGGGCTCTCTTACCTGTAAGTAGCTTTCGTGAGTCAGATATGACTGCGGGTTGAGAGGTCCCTTATCTGATTGCAGAAAGGGTCTACGCTGGCTTTGGGTATTGACCTGGTGTTTGGGCTTTCGAAGTTTCCTGAAAGAAGGGAAGGCTTTGTTCACCTCTACAACCGACTAAACATCTTTGTCTGCATATGCGCTGCTGACCCTGAGCAGATTGTCAAGTGTTGGAAGTGTTAAGGACTGACAACAAGGCTCTTGTGCGGTTGCCGGAACAACTTTCACGGGCAAGAACAGTTCAAACAGATGATCAAGTGTAAGTGCAGCCTTTCATGTGGCCATCACGAGTGCCAATACTTTTCATGAAAAAGGTGAAGTGAAGTTTGCTGGCCGCAGGGAGTTTCCGGCAAGTTTGTAGCAAACCACTTCAAGCTTTCAAAGTTCACTTTTAACTTTGAATCAAAATTTTTGAGCTACATTTCATGTCATAAATTGTCATCAAAATAAGAAGAATTAGTTCATAAATTGTAGGGTGCTGTTGATGATGTCAGTTGTGCTGCAGGTCTCAACATCCATTTCATTCTGGACCCGTAACTTTATACGGGCTTTGACATGATTGCAGAAAACATGAACCGGGGGGCACTTATCTGTAAACAATTTACAGGAGTCAGAAGCGATTGCGGGTTGAGAGATGACCTCCTCTTGGTCAACCGTCTCTTGGTGACAGTCTCCTGGTGACCGGGCTCAGTTATCTGTAAGTCGTTGACAGGGGGGGTATCAAAGCAAAGCAATGAAGCGGTAGCAAGCTGTTGGCACTTTTTGTGCTGACACATCAATAATCAGAAATGATTGCGGGTTGAGAGGAGGCATAAAAGAGTAGTGTGCAGGCAAATGCACATAAGAAGACGCAACTTGAGTGTATGTATAGCAGCAAACATGGTGGAGAAGAAATGCCACAAATGCAACTACATTGCGAAAACTAATTGGGCATGGCAACAACATTTGAACCGGAGCACTCCATGCGATGCCGGCACATTCGAGTGCAGATTAGGTTGTGGCAAACCTTTGAAGAGTGCAGAGACTCGATGCAGACATGAGAAGACTTGCCAAGGTCCTCAAAGAACCCGCGAGGAGGTGGAAGCTGGGGAAGAGGAAGCGCAAGCCAAGCTGGCCAGCACAGAGGAAGCAAGCAAGCTGGACTTGGCGATTATTAGCCAAGCATCTACTTCAGTTGTCACAAAGCTTGTCTCTGGCATCCAGAGCAACCCTGAAATGGTGCTTGATGTCAATAAGCTGAAGCTTCACCATGCTATTGGAAAGGAAGCCACTAGGCACCTGAGAGGCAGAAACATTGGATTAAAGTTGTCTGTCAATCCAGGTGCAAACACGCTTGTGAACTGGTTTTGGTTGCTGCGCGACCGGACCGCGCCAGAAAATCACAATATCATGTTGATGCACAGCGACCCATTGTAATTCGCTATGAAAACCAGTGGGAAACACGCAACATAGAAGAAGCGTTGTTGACAGTGTTCAATTCAGATGCAACAAAGCTGTACGTCTTTCTCGATCACGAAGCCAATTCGGAGTCATATGACGACCGTGAGAGGGTCAGCAGTTTCAGGCTGAAGTTTGTGCTACACAAAGTTATGACAGAGGCATTGTCAGATGGCTTCAACAGCGAACTGTTCTGCCACTGGAAGCAAGGTTTGGCAGAGCAGTTGCACAAGGTCACATTGGAGTTATATGCTGAGGAGGCTACAAAGAGTTTTGCTAGCGCTGTGGATCATAGCCGTCAGCAAACATATGCCTCCAATTTGCAAGAGATCAAGAAGACACGAGAAATGATACGTGAGTTACAACACAAGGAAGAAGTTCTGATGGAGGAAAACATATTACTCTCCAAGCCACAAGGGTTTAATGCATAAACCTGGGCTTCAAAGTATCCCACGCCATAACAACGTGAGTCTGATGCTATGCTTGAATGTGTAGGCTTGCTACAATCGGAAGCGCTAGCATGTCATGACAGAACACCATCAGCATAGTTGCAGTTGTTCCGCTGAAAGTGACAACACCTAGTCCTCAAGAGAACACTGCATTTTGTGTTGTTGCCTTGTCTGGCAATCTGCATGTGAGGTATTGACCCGGTGAATACACAAGTTGCAAGCGTGTCTGCAATTCACTCAACTAATGCATAACAAACAATTGAGACAGGAAGGCCTGCCGATTTGCAAGCGGTTGACTGCTTCCAAAAGCTGATAGGCACACTGAATGCTGATTCACCACAGGGTGCACAGCAACAATTCAACTACGCATCACTTGCTCATGCAAGGATGGGTAGTAGGGTTTTGAAGTCAGTCGTGCTTCCTTCAAATTTTGCACATCCCTGGCTTAGTAATGAGTTGTGCCCAACTTTCATCACTAACACTACTTGACATTGAAAATATTTGGCGCTAATAAGTATTCAAGAAAAGCTTTTAAACAGCTTAGCACATACTTTGATTACCTATATTGACAAATTTGTAATTGCAAATTACAATTTGGAGGGGTTTGAAAGCTTTAAATTTTGATATGCATAACGTAAAAACGTCAAATTGTGCCAAATACATTTGATTCAAAAAAATACTTTGCACTTTATAAAGTGTAACCTTGAGAAAGGGAAGATCTGCGAGATCTTCCCCCCGGTGCTCCTTTTGTTCTTGCATTCCTTTCTCTTTGAAAAGCAATTATACGATGCAGACAAATTATTTGGCTTGCAAGTAATCACGTTCAATAAATTGTAGTTGCAAAAGCTGCAATTTGTTTTGGCTTGAAGACTCTCATAGGGTTTGTTCATTACAAATCTCTATTTGGTTCAATTCGATTGTTGCTTTTCTGATGCCAACTTCGCATATATGCTGCCTTTGCTTACCAATTTGTTTCCATTGAAAATTTGATTTGCTGGTCCATGTGGATGTGGGATTTGCCTTGGCAATGTGGATAATGCAAATGTTTTGAAGTATTCCAAGTTACTGGCGAATTTTGTTCAAAATGAAAGTAAATTGAATGATTTTTGTCAATTTTGTGGTGTTTTGCTTTTGAATTGCTGAGTTGCGTAGCTCCGAAAGCGATTATATTTCACCTGGATTCAACAACCCAAATGTTGCAAAATCGAAGGCCTGATGAACACATGACCCTACTATGCATTTGTGTTTTTGCCAGTCGACCCTCCGGTTGACAAGCAAAAGCCAAGTTGTTGTTCAAGCTGGCTTCTTGCGAGCTTGACAGTAGGCGGGCTGGATACCATGCAAGCAGCATTAGCTACTTGTGTGCTGTCCCGCCTTTGTACCATGCAAAAATCGACGCATCAAACTCTGTAGTCTTGGAGTACAGTGTGCGAGCCAACCATGGCAGACCAATCAGAAAAAGAACTTGCTGCAATATTTGACCTCCTGAAGATCTCACTTCGCAAGACAGACCCCACTCTAGACAAAAGCAATGCCTGAAAGGGCTTGTTGTTGGTGCTGTTGGGAGGGCAGAAGCAGCAGGAGAGCTGAAAGGCGGCAACCCCAATCAGATTGCAACAGATGTGTGCATTACTCTGCGCTATATGACTGGAGGACTGCTAACATCAGGTGAGCAACGGAGCAACACTGGCTTGACGGTCAGGCCATAAGTGTATGTTACCAAAAAGTACAGTAGAGATGCAGTGTCCGGTGACACGCTGAGTGATGTCACCTCTGGTCAATTGGCCACTGGTGCTGAGTCAGGTCTTGCTCACTCAAGCAGCCATGTCAGTTCTGGAGGTGTTGTCAGTGTGGACAGATCTACAAGCTCAGAGCCGGACCCAAATCGACTGCAGATCGTTAACGTTGCTCTTAGAGAGCTTGGTAGTGCAACCATCAAGTCTAAATCAGATGTGGCAAAGATGAAAGCAGCTGACACCAAACTGTTGGCTGAGTATCTGCAGCAACATCTTGACCATGACCCCCAGAATGGTGAGCCTCTGAACTTTGACAAAGACTTTGTGATGGTAGATGGTGCGTATCTGTATTCCAAAACTAGCAACCCAACAGCCGCTGATATGAAGCAGGGCCTGCGTACTGGCTAGTCAACTCAGTTGATTGTTTTCATACCACTGCCAAACTGAAGGAAAAGTTTGTCCAGGCAAGTCGTGCTCACTTTCATCATAAAATGACATCTTGGTGCTTCAAGTTCATGTTCTAAACATCAGTATTGCGATTTTGCATAAAGATTGTTCTGTTTGCTTGGCCCAGAACTGCTAACCTATGCAGTAGTTGCTTCACTTCCAGCTCGATTCGCTCCATCTCCTGCAAGTTTGAGTCATATGCTTGCTGGCAGCTGTAAGCTGCGCTGCTAGGAACCTCTTGACCATACAGTTCCATTGTCATCTGAGACAAAGTCTCACAAATAGCATGCTTCCAGGACTTGAATATGCTGCTATCGCGGCCCGAAGAAATTATGTCCATTATTATTCCGTGCAGCAAATACTCGTTCTTGAAAAAACGGATCTCTGCAGGTGGGTCGCTGAATTCGCTTCCCACTTTGTTGTACAATGCTGTCACGTCTTTAGAGTATACTTCAAACAAAGCTTCATCCCTGTCGCAAGATTTCCAGCCTCCCTCGCGGCATATTAGTGCATTTTTTGGGTCACCCGGCACCAGTAATATGTTGTGGTTTTCCGGGTGGTCACGTCCGCGAAGCAACCAGAACCATTGCACAAGCTTGTCGATGCCGGGCGTGAAGTTGGGAAAATGCATACTGAGGCCGGAGCCCTTGAGGTGCTCAGTGGTCTCCTGCTCCCGTGGACATCCCTACAATGCCAATGTTTGCAGGACAATCCGCCTAAGCGTTTCAAGGTCGTTTTGATTTTTAGAACGATAAAGCCCTTTGAAAACTAAAGGACTTAGTCAACAATTTGTTGGCAAGGTAACCTAGTAGCGAGAGTCTCCTAAAGCAACACATACCAAAGCAATGTTGAAAGATGTTGCCGGCTGTCAGAAAAGACAGGAATGGTAAGAAGTGTGTTGGTGTGACAATGGGCAATTCGCTTGTGAGCTTTCAAAGAGAAGCCATGTCAGAGACTGCTCAGGTGCCCCGGCTTTTAAGCTGGCAAGGTACAGTCCGTCCTGTTTGGACACAAAGAGGAAACAACGACAGACGCCACACTAACTTTGCTATTGAGTCAATTGAGCAAACTTTCAACGGGAAAACTAAATATGCCGTTCACAGGAAGCAGCGGTCTTGCAAGGAAGTGTTGAAGAGACTCAAGAAGGCAATTCTGCGGAATCTTTAGCAGCTAGCCGGAAGCAGGAATGCTGAAAAGACTCAAGAAGGCAATTCTGCGGAGTCTACAGCAGCTAGCCCGTTGTGTGTGGAGAGTTTGGGCTAGCAAATGAGCATTCATAGTTGTGTTCTGAGTGCAGGGTCCTCTTTGCTCCCCACTCACACTCACAATGACTTCTAGAAGGCAGAACTAATACCATTTTAGATCCACACTTTGTACAGAGCATGATATTTCATCAGTGTCGCATGATGGTGCTAGGGCTCTCAACATCTAGCTTTGAAGGTTGACTCTTTATGGTGTACAAGATTGAGACGGAAACCTACCTGTCTCGCTATTTGACACATTGCAGATTGTCTGCAACGCAAATTTGTTAAAGCTTTCTTTGACATTTGTCTCAAAAAGAGACATGCTGTCAAGCTGGCAGTTGACTGTGGAACTATTCACCACTCAAGCACTTGTTGCATGGAAGCGAAATCCATTTAGGAAGGACACCGGCAAATGGAGCTGATGGTGTGGCAGTGACCCCAGACTGTGGGGCATGCGCGGAAGGTTTCTCCCGTTTGATGCCTCCAAGTTCAATGGCAACGCATCTGGCATGAGGTGAAATCTGGTGTCTTATGCTGTTGTCACTGGATGCATGATTCCCAAAGATGTTGTGGAGCATCCACCACATACCGTCAGCCCCCATGTGGGGCATGCATATGCACACTATAGGGTGCTGTGGGTGGTTCATGATCATTGTTGCCTTCATGGTCAACTCAACATCAAGAGCACGGGCATGTTCAGGAGCATCTTGTGTCTTCCCATATTTGGCAGCTGCAGTAGCTGCAGCCTGTCAGTCAACATTGCTACAGCTCAACTATGCATGATTCTGCTAAACCTTTGTACTGCTAGCCACCCCTAGCAAAGCTTATTTCCTCTGCAGGTATTTAACTCTTCCAACTCCTTCCAGCATGCACGCCAGCTCATTTGAAGGCAATGCCAGCAGAGGTCTCATTGGAAACTCCACTTTCCTGAGTCCTTGAGCACCAAACCCACAGTTGGCAACAGCTCTGATGCAAACCAATGCCCCATTTGGCTCAATCTACAGGAATGCCAAGAGAGGGGGCTGATAACGGTCAGCCGGTGCTGACAGCCAGTATTGTCATTACTCAATCCGCAGTTGGTAGCAGTGGTTGCTTCAACGACCATGAGCATACCTGTCAAAGCATGCTCCGGGGTGGTCTTGAATGTCCAACCCTCATTGAGGTAAGCGCGGTACTGCGTGACCGTCAAATGCCTGCTGTTCAAGCTTCCCGTGCATGTCGCAAGGTCAGCCTGCATATGCTTGGCCCGTATGAAAGGTCCCTTGAGCATGTCGCTTTTGGGGTTCCAGCCATCAGCTTGCCCAGCAATGCCCATCTGACAAGTCTTCACACAACAGAGCGCTTGCACAGCGTGCTCCAACTGTTGTGATGGAGCAATGATTGGCTTAAGATGGGAATTGCTGTTGTGCACCTCGATTGCGTCAAGCAGCCAATCCAAAAAGCCACACAACTTGTTCTTCACTGTCCTGCAAGCTGTTGAAGAGTGCGTCTTTGGCCTTCATCACTGTCTCATACCTGCAATACAAGAAGCATGTATGTCATCTCATGCGCAAGGCCAAAGAAGAAATTGCGCAACTTAGAGCTATACCGAAGCCACTTGCGCAAAGCAACCGCGTAAGGTGCCTGTGACTTGGATTTCAAACCGGCTTTCCACACATTTTTGAAGATGGTTTCTTTACGCTGCTCCGACCGTGAATCAGAGACCCAAGCGGATGTTGTGAGCTGAAACAAGTTGTCTATGTCAACGGTATCGTTCTTGCTTTGTCCTCCTCGCACCATGATGATTGTTTCTTATTTGTTTCATTGTTAAAAGCTCCTTATGAGCTTGTGTACCGGAACTCAACAAAGGCTAAGGCGGTTACCGGTACTACCGCTGGTGTCGTACCGGTGAGTGTGACAAGAGCTCATAGGAAGCTAATGACAACAAGACGGACACAATAATTATGAATGCACTAGAAGACAAACTGGAGGCGATGATGATCACTAAGCCGGACCGAAAGACAAAACAGGGCGATAAGCAAGCTAATCGTATCTGGTACCTCAGAAATAGGGTTCAAAAAGCAAAATTCAGTGCACAGTACCACGCGGAGCGTAAAGACGCAATCAACCGTGCGAAAGCTATAAAAAGGGGAAACGACAGCAAGTATGTCAAAGCGTCCACTCTGGAAAAGTATAACATCAAGTGGAATCAGAATACACAAAAGTAGTACTGAATCAGCAAGATGCGCTGATGGAGATTCGTCAAGAATGACGACTCCACAAGTCTGCAACTCAGTCTTATGGATTGCCAGTTGAGCTTGCCCTTCAGTGTCTCAACGTAACTCTATGTCTTTGTTAAACATTCAAATTGTCCATGATGTAGGCATGTAATGATGGAAATTCCATCATGTGTTAATGGAAATTTGACCTTTGCACAATAAACACATGACGTAGACATGCAATGATGGAAATTCCATCTTGTGTTGATGCAAATTCACAGAAGTTGCACAGAAGTTGGGGCTTCATTGCATCACTGCTGACAGCTTTGAACTCAAGGGAGCCGTCGGACGGATGCATGTATTGATGGAAATTCCAGGGACCCATCCCCTTTCAGTTTAGCTCAAACCCCCTCAAGACTCAACTCAAAAACAAGAGTTGAAGCTTCCGCTGGCTGAGTCAGGTAGTGTGACCCCCTTGAGGCAACGAGCACTCTCAATCCGAGAGCCCCATCTACGGGCTGTCACGAAAACACTGTTTTCCAGGTACAACTTCTCTAAGGAACTGTATGAACACACAACAGACTTTTTGTGACAGCCCAGACATTCCACTTGACAGATATTACCCTTTGTGACACTTCTGCTACCGGTAGCCTTGGAGCAATCTGACACCGGTCACAGCGTATCGGGAGCTAGTTTTGCTACCGGTAACAGTCATGTGATCAGGATCATGATCATGTGTCATGTGGGAAAACACCCTCATAAGGGTTGCCTGCCATGTAAAGACGCACAGCAGCAACATGCTTCCGTCACTATCACTTGGACTCAAGGATTACAAACGGAAGCTCAAGAGTCTACACAGCTATCTTAAAACCAATATGCCAACGGAAGTGCTCATGCCGCTTGGCAACAAAAATCCACTTTTTCGTCATGCAAACGGTCAGTGGGGTTGAGGGGACTTCGAAAAGCACTATCAGGAGACTCCAGTGCATCCTAATGCCGGAGTGGGCATCTTGCTCAAGACTCTAGCAGTAGTGGACGCGGACTCCCGGGAGGAGGTGACGCGGCGGGAGACTGAATGGCCAGTGCTCCACTCAGTACCCATGGAGACCACCAGCAAAGCCGCTCACTACTGCTTCCGGCGCACAACCCTATGCAACGAGCTAGGCCTGACAGACGGTCCTCTCAACAAACAGGCGGACTTCAAGTCCATCACTGGTACAGGCACTGCAGGTACTGCCACCGATACACTCAGCAAAGTCTGGAACATTGAGTACAAATTTCGGAAAGCAGATTTGTTGTACCTACGATCTGTGCATCAGTGGCACCCAAGGGGAAAAGGTGTCATATGCAATGTACTATGTGCAATCCATATCAGGCACATACCTCATTACATTACCCAGGGTGGGTGTAAGTGCTGAGAATGCAAGAATAAAGCCCTGTCCTGAGAAGTGCATACCCTAATTCTGGCTCTTCTTTTCTGTAGGTGTACTTGCCGTTTGCCCCAGCCCTGGCAAGCGCTGGGTGCGCCCGCTGTACAATCATCCACCTCCTCCCATCCCTGATGAGCTTGCACGCATCCTGGCCCAGCTAAGATGCCACCTGCTGCCTGGCAGAAGCGGACTGCTGCACAAGCTGGCTTGAGTGCTGGGCCCCATGTCCCAGAAGACCTGCTGCGTCAGGGTTGTTATGGGCTTGCAGCCTGCAAGAGCACACAACGAACCCATGTGGTTTAGTGTTTGCACAAAGATTGCCAACACAGCAGTAGCCAATGGCTACCAAGATATTGGTCTGAAGATCTTCCATGAGTTCTCCATGCTATGCCCTGCCAAGTATGACAAAGCAAGCACAGATGCCAAGTTTGCTAAGGCAGTGCTTGGTTATAACCCCCAATGGGGCTTCCGACCGCTGCTGCACCTGTTGCACCAGGACAATCCAAATCTGCTATGCCAACTGAGAAATGATCCTGGCTGCAGCGCTTCTTCAAGGAGCAATGCATGAGCGAAATAGAGGCGAAGCTGAGGAAGTTCTACTTGCCAGAAATAAGCAACGTATGCAAGTTGTGCAATTGGGAGCTGCATGCATGCAATGAGCCATACCTGCAAGACTACAGCGATGAGACTGCTGCCGGTCTGGTCATCTGGTCAAAGCCTGGTACATGCAAGTTGAGACTGTATGTTGTGTCTTTCAAGCTGCACCATGATTTACTCACATTCAATGCAAGAGTGGTGGGAACACTGGAGAGTGTGCAACATGATGCTTTGTCTTTGCAGGAAAGACACGTGGAGCAGAGAAGTTGATCGCAGAAAGTGTCCTTAGGAAGGGGCGCGTCTTGATTGTCAGCAATCGAGTGACCCTTGCCCATGATCACATCAGCAATTTCAACAGGGTGATCAAGGCTGCATGGACAGAGAGGCATGCCACTGACTGCCCAGACAGCTTGCTCTTTGTGCAGTACAACAAAGCCGTGGAGGGTACCAACCTGGCTGAGGTCCCACGCCTTGTCTGCCAGGCAGAGTCGCTTGGGCGTCTCAAAGGCGCTGAAAAATACGACCTTGTGCTTATGGACGAGAGTGAAAGCATCTTGACGCAGCTGAGCTGTGAAACGACGATGAGCGACCGTGCTGGGCTGGTGACTGCAGTGCTGCATGGTGTGGTGATGAAAGGGCGGAAGGTCGTCTTTGCGGATGCCTACACGACAAACAGGACGCTCAATCTGGCGCACCACATTTTCAATGCACGTGCAGAGAAGGTGAAGGTCATCCACAACTCGTGGTGCCAAGAGCCACGCAAGGCCTACAGGCTTAACAACAAGAAGCAATTTGCAGATGAGCTCATCAAGCGCCTGGCATCTGGCAGGAAATGTGCAGTCTTCTGTGGCACAAAAACTTTTGCAGACAAGCTGCACAATCAGGTCAAGCAGCAGTTGCCAAACTTGGACATCCTATAATATTCGGGTGACACTCCGGGCAGCGTGAAGGAGGCAGACCTGGCTGATGTGAAAAACCGCTGGTTCCAATGCGCGCTGCTTCTATACACGCCTACGCTCACTGTTGGGGGTGAGTGCGGACGTACATGTACTCTGCTGAGGCTGGCGTTGCTTTACGTCACACAACAGTGTTGCAAAATTGCATGACCAAAACAGTTTGCACACCAGACACAGTACTTGTGCCTTCATTAACACCTGCTGACTTCAAACGCTGGAATGCAGGTGAACTTTACCCAAAAGAAAGGGGAAAAATCACACTTTGACCATATGTTTGTGTACAGCAGCGCACACAGCTGCTGCGTGCGGGATGTTTTCCAAGCAATGAAACGGGTCAGACAGTTTGGCAGCCCAGACTTGTATTACTGCTGCGACACTCCAACCAATCTCAAACAGCGGAGGTCCTTGTGCACCAGCCTGGAGGCTGTTGGGCGACACATCAAGCACATGGGGTGTGTGCAAGAGCATTACTGTGGCCATAAGTCCTTCGCACTGAGGAAGGTCTTCTGGATCAAGTGCTTACATTTGACCCAAAAGACGATGCAGCAGCTGCACAGCAGCTGAGGGTATTGAAGGAGCAGCTGTGCACAGCCCGTCAGCGGGGTATGCCAGCTTGGTTGGCTAATGTGCACTCTCACACAACTTTGGAAAGCCACCTCAGCAAGGGGTATCACGCAGAGGGCTTTGGCTTGTTTCTAGAGTTGAATGCATACACCAGCCGGGATGACAAACCAGCTCCTCAAGAGCAGCCGCAAGCGCCTGAGGGCAATGAAGAGCTGCTTGGGTTGGCAGGGCTGGCAAGAACCTCAGGCCCAGAGCCAGGATCCTCCCAGAACACGCTTGTGCAAGGTAACCCTGGGTAACCCTGGGTATGCTGTGTTGGCCTCCTTGGAGCCAAATGTTGCAGCAGAGCTACAAGAGCAACTACACAAGGGTCAGGATGGCTACTACATGGGCCAGCCTGTCAACATGCTGCTCGAGAAGTTGACAGGAGGGTCAACTGCAGCGATGCTGCCACAGAGTTGAGAGCCTTGGTGTTTGATGAGATCTGCGCCGCCTCGTTCAAGAAGCAGATGTTCTCGCGCATGTACCATGATATCCGCGTCACAGCAGCAAGGATGGCAGAGAGCAACTTGCCAGGCAACCCATATCTGTGTATGTGGGATAAGCTGCCGGCCACAATAGGTGCCATGCATCGACTTTGCGCTCTGGTGGAGATTAGCTCGTCACAAGACTTGGAGGCAGAAATCCCAGCAGCACGGTTGGTTGCCAAAGCGGATCAGCTGGTTCCTGTCATCAAGGATCTTCAGAAGCTCTGCAAGATAGCAGGTGCCAAGCAAGTACACAGAGGATCAGAGGGAAAAGTTTTCAAGACGGCCATCAGGCAGATACTGACTGCCTTTAGCAACACAAAGCTGGCACCCCTTACACGCGGGCAAGCGCGTCGAAGCAACGAGCGCTCAGACAATTACATATATGCAATCACCATCAAAGACATCAAGATTGAGGAATACATCTTGCCTGACCCCTTCACACACGCTGTGATTGAGCTACTTAAAACCCAGGCTCCTGCAGCTGTAGACTTTTTGCTTGATTAGCAGGATAGATGCTGGCAGCTTAGAGAGACAACCTTACATAGCTGAGTTGCCTATTGGATACTGCTTTGTTGTGTTGTTAGCAACATTGCTGCAAACACTGCAACATCCTTGTAGAAGTTTCAGATGACGCCGGCATGCCATACCACACTTGCTAAGAAAGCGCCTGAGGCCTTCTTTGAGGTCAGCAGCAGTGGCGTTGCTGTGCCTGTCTTGCTGTGGTCGAAGTGTGCACCCATCTTGACATAGTCTTCACTCAAACTTGGATCTGCAACCGAACGTTGGCTCAGATTAAAGAAACTGTAATACTTGATTGTCAAAGAAGCACTTAACCAGCCCCAATTTGCTGGCCCAAAACTGATTTCCACACAAGTTGCAACAGATTCTTGTTGACCTGGGATACCTTCCAGAAACACAAGATAGGAGAGACCCGCTGGCTTGCCAGAAGCTGCTGTAGGCAAGAGACTTCAAACTTGCTTACTGTTAAAGACTGTGTTCAGAGCGCTGCCAAGGCTGCTTGTTCAACAGCCTGGGTACAGGAAACGGCATGTTTGCCTTGCGTCTGCACACACCAGAAGCCAGTTTCAGGTTTACCGGGAGCGTGCCAGTGGCCACTTGCAAGAAGAGCTGTTGGTTAGTGCTGGACTTTGTGAGTGAGCAACAAAGGTTGGTTGGGTACTAGGTGACGCACTGTGATGCAATCTCATACAACGATATCTATTCATGGCATATCTGCTTGCATAATGTTGAATACAAATGAACGGCAGTGCCGCCGGCTTGAGAGCAAACGCAGGTTGTGGCACCACAAAAAGGCAACAGATGAAAGCTTTCGCAATGCAAGGTCGGAGCGATACTGGGCAGATGATGAACACAGAGCAAGGCAGTGCGCAGAAGCTCGTGCTAGATACCACCGGAAGAAATAAAACAAGCTTGCAGATACACATCGTCCAGATCTAACCCGCATCACCGGTGGTACCAACTGCAAAGGCACATAAGGGGTGGCGGTTGTGAAGATACTGATCAAGGACATTTGGGTGTACGGGAAAGGGGGTGCTGTCACAGAAAAGATTTGCCGCTGCCCAACCAATGGCAGATTGCTTAAGTTCAATGCCAATGTGGAGAAGTGGTTACCTCTGACAGACTCAGATCGGCTTGTCTCAGATGTGTCCAAGCTCCTAAGCATCCTCATAGATGTGGACGAGGGTGCCGAGAAACCTTCTAATACCTACACTTCAGAGCAGCAATGTAGTTTGGAAAGGTGTTCGGATGTGTTTGACATATACAACATTGACTATGATCCCCGGACCGCAAAGCGAGTGGCTGAACAACTAGCAAAATGCCTTTCAATTTGGCATAGTGCCAGGACGTGAAAAACCCACTTGGGCAGCAATGACGACCAAGAAAGAAGCAAGAGGCCAAGCAAACATCTGGAAAATGTAGCCTCAAGACCTGCAGAAAGGCAGCTTGTTGTCATAAACAGTCCCAAATCAGTGACCAGACTGTCGCTTTTGCATGCAGACACACTATTGTCTATAGTAAGACAGTCTATGTCATACCTTGACAACATGAGAAACACATCACGGCGTGTCTCGAAAGTGGACAGCGTTGTAGATGCCAGTCCACTGATTGCTCAAGTCCCACAGTGTTTTGCCACATCTGCAACACATGAATCAATCTGCAAGAAGACCACATTTTATAAAGTAAATACTAAGGTTATATTGACAATTTAGGATGTAAAACATAGGTGGATATTTTGCTTGCATTAGCATTCTAGACAGATGACTATTCTTGACACATGACAATCTTCTTACGGGCTTGCTTGCATCGGGTCTAAAATGGAAACACAATCTTGTTCGTGTGGGATCGTATGTTGTCACTCTATGAACACTTTCCCAGTCTGTCCCATGCAAGCCTTGTCTTGCACACAATCTGTCTCAATGTCAGACAGTCTGTCTCATAATCAGACAAACTGTCCCGCGCAAGCCTTTTCTGTTTCTAAGTCAGACAGTCTGTCTCATAATCAGACAGTCTATCTCATGCACATCCTGCTAACATATGAAACTTGTGTCTTGAGTCTTGTGATACTTTTGTCTTGTCAGACTGCTCTGGATCCTTGTCGGCACCGGCAGCATCTTCTGTTACTTTTGTTGAATCATCAGTAGTCTTGTCAGACGGCTCTGGATCATTGTCGGCACCGGCAGCATCTTCTGTTACCTTTGTAAAATCATCACCAGTCTCGTCAGGTTGATGAAACTCCTATGCAGTCTTGTCAGCACCGGCAGCATCTTCTGTTACTGTTGTAATTTCATCAGCAGTCTCGTCAGACTGTTGAGACTCTTCTGAAGTCTTGTAAGCACCGGCAGCATCTTCTGTTACTTTTGTAGAATCATCAGCAGTCCCGTCAGACTGTCGAGACTCCTCTGCAGTCTTGTGCATAAAAGGAGACGAGCTCATCGGCTACATTGTGCAGCATAAGAACGGTCCAGAGAAGAAATTCATCAACCGGAAGAAGCCTCAGATGCAGAAGCTGAAACGGGCAATGAAGTGTTGGCAGAATCTTAACAGCATGGAATGTCCACTTACGGAATGGAAAACTGTTTCCAAATTGGAGAAGTATGTGAAAAAACACAAGAACGGTTTTGCCGTGAAGTACCCCGGAGAGAAGAAATTGTATTTTGGAAATCGCACAACCTCACTGTGCGATTGATGAGCGATATGCGAATGCCCTAGAATACTTGAATCAACTGCGAACCAAACATGCTTGGTGGAGTTCAAGCTTGCTGGCATCAAACTCCTTATGAGGTTGTCTCATGATTTCACAAACTGCTTTGACAGCTGCAATGGATGCCTGGCTAGCAACTGCCATGTGTTGGTTGCTTG
>JAABUI010000434.1_pt1 | contig 33211 bp, 45 predicted proteins | sample 5559111 | NCBI WGS metagenome assembly JAABUI01 (sample SAMN10711870, study PRJNA513365) | rock metagenome | isolation source: Antarctica rocks | place: Antarctica: Victoria Land, Buttleship Promontory | reverse complement strand
GCCCCCCCCCCCCCCCCCTCGTTGCTTGGGCGGAGGAGAGCTGGTTGATGTTGAGAGTGGTGGCGCGCAGATGTTGAACATTCGGCCAATGATGCGGAAAAAGATCAAGCCACGAGCGATGCCAATAATTTGGCGAATAATGACCCTGGCGCGCCGGCGAATGAGACGAGTCATTTTTCGGATGATAGTGGTTCTGATGCTGGGAGAGCTGATGCGGGTGCTGATGGTGGGGGGGATGGGGGTGGGGATGGGGGTGGAGAGTAGGTGGGATGAAGTATGAGCAAGAGGTTTATGGTATTTTGTGGTGTTTTGTGGACCGGTTGATGGAGAGAGTGAGGTTGAGCTTGCTTTATCTTCTATAATCAAGATAGCATTTGAGGTAGACGTTGTTCAATGATTCAACCAACGTCTAGACCATGATTGTGACAATACCTAGTTCAAGCTACACTAATAACTTTCAGCTCTTATCATCTTATTCTAGACCTTTGTGACTCGGAACAGCAATATGAGAAGGTATAATCACAGCAGTATCATAACATACCATATCTGAGGCGGTTCAGATATTGGCGACCTGATCGGATCTTGGTAGTCCTACTTGTATATCCTTTTTAAAGAGGAGGCACATTTCAACACGATAACGCAATGTTATTCGCTCGCAAAGTCTCCGAGACTCTGATTCAGCTTTGTGAAGCCTCGGTCCTTCACCTGCAAGATTCTGCGTAGTGAATGCACGGTGATGCCATTGCAGTACGCGACCAAATCTGTCCATTCGTCTCGATCCTCTGAACCATGCCACGGCGTTCATTTGCGTGGTTCTGCAGCTTGTTATGCTGAGATGTATCCAATATCCATATTGCAATCATCTTGGATATTTGCTATACTGACTGTCTTTTGCGTAAGTGTATACTAGGATTTGTGTTGTTATACGGACATCGCTCAGAAGAGCATGATGTCATCGAGCGCTCTAATTGATATCCTTACGGCGGACGGTAAAGTCATGCAAAGGCTCCTTAGAAACTGCTCACTTCGCAGTGCTGATCTCGTCGCAGCTTACAAAGCTCAAATCGATAAATATGATGGATATGATGGATATCTCAGATGCATGCCATGCTGAGCTGGCCATCTCTAGCTCGCCTAATAGATACTGCGAAAGTCCTGGACCGGGAGAGAAAGAAGGGCAGTTGCGTATTCCACTGCATGGGTTTCTGATCATTCTCAAGGTAATTCAAGCAAACGGTTTACTTGAGTTGTTTTGCTTGGAATGAAACCGTCAGCAGGCAGTTTGGCACTGCTCGAGTCGGAACCGTGTCGGAATGCGAAGGCTGTGGATATGTTTGTTTGAGCCTACCAATAACGAGACATTTCTGACAGGATCGTATAGCTCATTGCCGCTGGGATCATCATATCAGGGAATGCGAATCTTAGCACCAGTGAACCCCCCTGTATTTGCACTCTTTTTAATGCGAGTGTAGGAATTGTCAACTTCAAGTGGAGTACCTTCCTCCATTCAAAAGGATGTTACTAAATCTTGAGTAGAGGCAATTTGATACCAAGCAGATGGTCTGCTGGTGGAGGCCAAACACAGTCGGCCTAATTGCGCGAAGGACTTGACCCCAATGATAGTAAAGACAGACATAGCGTAAGCGAAAATGGGCAGTAAATAGAGTGGAAAAGAATCCCCACTGATCTGGCATTTAGAATCCCCCAGGATCCTCGAGTGGTTCAGCGTTCGCAGTATCTGTAGGATATGCGCCGATATCTATAGGCACTGCGACTGATGGCTCGCTTGTGTCTCCTGCAAGAAGGGCAGCTCTCCATACAATGGAGCCCACCATAGGACTTGTCCCACAGGCTAGCATTGTGCCCGTCGCACACCCGTTCGATTCGGCCGGGCCAATGGCAACGACACCTTATGATCTTGCCCTAGTCCTTGACGTAATCATAAAGAGAGAACCAAGTGACGTACTGAGGAATAGTTATAGAACTGCTCTAATTGGCACCTGGGACAACATCCCGGTTGCAACATTGGATTCCGATGTGTGGCAATTTTCCCCAGATTATCTAAAATCGGTGGATGAGGCAACGACCCAAATTGTGAGTCTCGACTGTTCTGCGTGGTTCTTGCTAATTCTTGCAAAGAATAGAGGGATCCGCTCGGCATACGCAAAAATCGAGCCTGTGGCACGATCTTCTAAGGGGAATGTACCTTTGGTACTTCCCAAGGGATCTGACTTCGAGGGAAATAAGAGCGAGTTGATGGTTACAATTTGGTATCATCCTTCTGGTACAAATGGCTCCTGACAAGCATAGAGGTGAGCTTCCGTCATGAAATGAACGGATACCTGCGAGACTAGCAAAGACTCCTGTCCGTAGCCTTGGGAAATCATACGCTCCAACAATGAGAATGTAGAGAAACAGTTCCTTCCAAGTAAGGACTATTCCAATAGAGAATTCATGCCACGAAGACATCACAGGACACGCCAATCAAGCGATCCTGGAGTCAGTAGAATAATCCAAAATTTCCTCCAAAAAGTACAAAGCGAACTTTGAGCATCTTCGGCGTCTCGCTAGAGATCAAGGCGTAGAATTTAATCTCAATAAGTACGATGTAGATATCATCCTAGGTCCAACGAAAGTATACTTTCTTCCTTTGCAACTTCCGGTGGTAAGTGATAGCCATGAAGCGTTTCTAGTCCAGATGTTCAAGAACACTCAGGACACCCGGTCGCGCCTATGCCCCTTCCCTATCTCGAATACATCGGTAGGCTATTTGGTCTTTCGGCGATAGCTCCAGTTTAAGGAGAAGCGTTGCTGCTCAAGGTGCAAAGCGCTTGGGAAGCAGCTTTTGGTCTTAGGCTCCCATCTCCCGCCCTGGTTGATTGACGTTTAGCAAAACTTGAGGCAGACTAATCTCTGCTCCTCGTCTACTGTATGACAGCGTTCTTCACTTTAGATAGAATCTTAGTAGATATGCTTAGCTTCGACCTAACAACTTCGTTCTGTTCCCGTTTGCATCTTGCCGACATATATTCTGTGGATTTTTTCATGACGTGAGCGGTGCCATCGCTGTCAATTCCTCGCGCTCACTCAAAGGTGTACTAGTGCATTCCTGCTTAGCTGGATCGCTAGATCTCCATTTAAGACATTTCAAGTGAGCTTCCCATCTGGTTTTTTCTACAGAAGTCTTCTCTTCCAGATCTTACATGTTTTGTTCCTACTTGGCTCTTTTTACTTGGACTTTCGCGCACGAAGTTTCTCAAGATTTCGTCGAAAAATACATCAGCCGCTCGCTGCGGCACATGACGCGCTTATCTCGCTTCTGCAGGTTATCTAATACCTCCGAACGACAACTTAATTCCGCTCACTTGCACGATGATGGGAAGCTGTTCAATGCACAGATGCTGACTTTTCCGAATAGATTTAGTACCTACAAACGAATCATCGATGAAGAAGTGGGTAGGACGCTAGACAGGAAGTTAATGCAAGCCAACTTATCTCCGCTTGACTATGCAGTATGATCCCTAACGGTTTTAATCCGGACCCTTCGGCTCCGTTCTCAGACCCTTTCATTATGTACATATAAGAACCTCCTCCTCTACGGAGACATGGCATTCATAGTCACACCCTCCAAACACTCTCGTCTATACAACCATGTTCACCGAAATCACCCGCCGCGCGTTCCTAAACAGCGATGTTCCCATAGTCAGCTACGGCCTCCCTTTCCCAGAGACCTGCGCCAAGCACGTGGAAACCACTTTCAAAGCCTCGAGAGTTTATATTATTGCCTCTGGCTCGCTGGCGAGGAATACGGATACTCTCACCAGGCTTCAAAATGCGCTTGATGGCAAGGTCGTTGGGACACGTATGGGTTTGAAGCCACACACCCAGCTCGATGAGGTACTGGAGATGATTCACGAGGCGGAGAGCCTAGATACGGATATAATTGTGACATTAGGAGCTGGGACAACGTCAGATGCGGCGAAAATAGTTGCATTTGTAAGTGAGACTTTGCGCAGTAAAGACCTCAACTAATATATATAGGGCCTAGCGAATGCTGTAACATCCATGGACGATCTGAAACGCCTACCAAATGTCTTCGACACCCAACAGCTTGCGAATGCAAAAGCACCTACAGTACCCGTCATCGCTATCCCTACCTCGCTCTCTGGTGGCGAGTACACTATATACGGCGGAGCCACCGACCCAGTCACCAAAATCAAATACCAATATTCCTCGCCTTGTCGCGGCCCAGCACTTGTTATCCTCGATGCTGCCCTTGCACTCACCACGCCCCTTTCCATCTGGCTCAGCACTGGAATGCGCGCCATCGATCATTGCGTCGAAACTCTCAGTTCCCTAGTTAGCAACAAGCTGTCCGATGAGCACGCTAAGCGTGGGCTTTAGTGTCTTGTAACTGGATTGCTGGAAACGAAGCGAAATCCGCAAGATGAGGAGGGCAGGCATTTGTGCCAACTGGGAGTTATAGACGCAATGGTGCATCTGCAGCAAGATATCCATCTCGGCGCCAGCCATGGAATCGGGCACATGCTTGGGCCTTTGGGAGTTGGGCACGGGGAGACAAGCTGTATATTGTTGCCAGCAGTATGCAAGTACAATGCTGCTCACAGGGCGCCAGCTCTAGCTCGCCAGCAGGAAATCCTACCATTGCTCTGGAAGCAGCCAGCGGTCAGAGCAGTGCTTGAGGCGCGCGGACTCAAAAACGGTGAAGTTGACCTTGGAGACGTGATTGATGCTGTTGTCAGAGAGTTGGGATTGCCAAGGAGTATGGAGGAAGTGGGCATTGGATGGGAGAAGATGGATAGATTGGCGGAGAATTCTTTGCATGATTTATTTCTGAAGACGAACGCGGTACCGCTCTTACGTAAGGAGCAAGTAATGGAGGTTTTGGAGTTGACTTGTGGAAAACCCTGAGAGGCTAGTATTGGCGTTTCTCATTTCCGAATCATAAACGGCAATATGTATTCTATAACAGTCAAATTTTCACAAATTTAATCTTCTCGTTTTCGATTTTGCAATCGCTTCTCCGCCGACCGAGTTGGTTCTCCAAGTAGTCAATTCAATTAGATCTCCATCCCAGAGTCGCATCGTAGATTCCGAGAATAAATAGCATTCATAATTCTAGTCGTGCGAGTTCGGCCGTGATCCGATGTTTAAACTATCTCAAACGAGTCAGAGACGGGAAGAAGAAATATGGTGGTTCTGCCATGTGTGACAACGTATCGCTATCCACTGTTGATACGGATTACACAGACCTGAACTACGGTTCAATCGAGCTAACTGACCTTCTGCCTTCGAATGACCTACTTTGTTAGCGGGGAGTGGGTATCATTCTTGGGTTTATACTTGTTTATAGAGATGTATCAAAGCTGCGCACAGAGCTTTCTTCCAATCCCCCCCATGTGTTTATCAACCTGCCGTCACTCATGCTGGATGGCCTCAGTTCTTCTGTCGAAGATGTTGACAGATTGAATGATCGGAATATGTTCAGTACAAGATGTTGGAAAACGAGTTCAGACGGAGCAGATTATAGGCGGGTTTAGCCCTATGGGGCGGAGATTACCAACCATATTTCACCCAGAATAGATTCCCAAATCCCAATACAAGGCGCTATCTAGGTGGGTCTTCAAAGACCGTTATACTTGGGAAAGCACACCGGTTTTATTTCTCCATACGAAAGGAATAATTACCTTACCTTAAAGACAAATGCTGAGAGGGAGTCGCTTGTTGCTGCCGCGACTGCCAAGACATTGCGTCATTCCTCAACTGTCAGCTTTTAGGTCTAATTCCCCCAACCATCAAGGCGGTAAACAGAAAGCTTCACAATTCCACCATTCCACAATAGCCCTCCCTATCGAGCTATCTTCCAAGGCAGCGAAAATGACATCTCCCATCGCCAAACGCCAACGTACCTCACCATCAAGCCAGCCCTATGAGCTCTATTACTGGCCCGGTATGCCAGGCCGTGGAGAGCACGTCCGCCTAGCCTTTGAAGAAGCCGGCGTGACCTACAAGGACGTCTCTAACGAGACCAAGGATGGCTTCAAAATGGTCGTAGAGCAAATCTCGGATAAGAATACTGGGGAAGGCTCGAATCCTCCTCCGTTAGCTCCTCCTATCCTTCGCCATGGTGACCTCTTGGTCAGCCAAACTCCGAATATCCTCCTCTACTTAGGGCCTCAATTGGACCTCGTGCCCTCACGGGAACAAGATCCCAATGGTATTTTCCACGTCAACTCGTTAACGCTGACAGCGTTGGATGGGTTGTCAAACGAGACTCATGACACGCACCATCCGATCGCCATAAGTCTGTACTACGAGGACCAGAAGGAAGAAGCAAAGCGCAAAGCGACGGATTACATCGAGAACCGCCTGCCAAAATTCCTGAGGTATTTCGAGCATGTGCTGAAGAGTGAGGCTAGTAAGGGTGGGGAGTGGCTCTATGGTGGAAAATTGACATATGCGGATTTGGTGCTTTTCCAGACCATCGATGGTGTGCAATTCGCTTTCCCAAAGGCAATGGGCAATTTGCAAAAGTCGAAAAAGTACAATGGTGTCTTTGGACTTGTGGATAGGGTGAGAAACCGGGAGAATATCAAGGAATATCTTGCGAGTGATAGGAGGCAACCGTACAATATGGGCATTTATAGGCACTACCCGGAGCTGGACGCCGAGTGAACTTGATACTTCATCCGTAGGCAAAATACAACATAGACATCTCTGAAGCAGAACCCTTCAGGTTGCATCAAAGCCCTAGTGAGCTCGTGCATCTGTTGAATTTCAAGGGTATTTCAGAATATCGACACGTACTTCAAAGACCGCTGTGTCGCCACGACCGAGTGTCAAGTAAAACCAAGCAGCATATCCCGCACACCTTGCTCTCTTCTTAGCATCGTATATCAAGAGAACCTCTTTTTGCGTTGATGTTCCTACTTGCGCAAACCACGTCCTGTTCACAAAGATTGACATCTTAGATTCAGTACCTCTCTAGATCGAGTCCAATAACATGGAATTGAACTGAATAACGTAAGGTCACCCAACTCAATCCTAGAGCAAAGCCAAGCGATCCAATCCTGCCATTGAGACGATGTGAGCGCCACTCTCAGTGGCATGGTCGATTTGCGTGGAGATTGATATCTGTGTTCTTTCTGTTCGAAGGCCTTGATCAATTGTCATACATTCTTCTTCTTCTTCTTCTTCTTCTTCTTCGGCTTGTTGTTCTATCTTATAGACTCTCCTCGACACGTCGAATCTGTGATTGCATTATCATTGAAAGCTTGAACTCACGGTGACGCGAAACCCTGACGGATTTTGAACTCGGTGATCAGCGCTGTCAATGCGGTCGAGACTGAGACTGTCGAAGATGACAGACGTCGCTCAGGAAATAAAGGCACAGTCTTGCAAGCGAAGTCGATCAGACCAGTCTCTTTGTTTCCTACTACTTTTTGTTTTTGAAGAGAGGTAGTTGACGAGTCGAAGAAATGTCAAGGTACAGCTTTCCAAATTCCCGACAAGAACAGTGGGGTCGAAAATCATACCAAGACAACAACTGAATAACATAATTCAATCTAAATAAGCTTTTGATACCTCGTACCATCAACTGAGCGCTCAGGTATCATTTAATCTAAACGGCAAATGATCATTCTAGTAATCAAAAGCTGGGGCGTTGAGGAGACTATGCAACATGGCGATGAAACCGAAGTTCTTCGCCAACCGTGTCCCCAGCCACACCACAACGTTGCTTGTTTAAGTTGTTGGTTTTATCGCCATTTGGTACGGTAGGCTGCCGAGATTGCTTACTACTGAGTGCTGGAGGGATTGGGACAGCCAAGAAAGTCCGTGGGGAGTCGGATGTTCGGAACGCGACCGCAGAGATTCGACGATGTATCCCGCTTAGAGGTCTCACTTGTTGTGAAAGGGCGCTTGACATAGTTATCCAGACCGGGACAACATTCGGAGGTCATGCTGACAACGCTGTTGTACGGTACAGGATTCTCCCATATTATATCGAACCTGGGTACCCGTTAACGTCATGTTGCCTATTTTATATTCACCCAGACCTACGATTTATCTGGATACGTGGGCGCATTCGCATCACCCAAAGCCGTCATGATGTCGGTCAATCGCTTATGCTCCCAGCAAATCAGGATATTTCCTGGGCCAGTATAATTGCCCACGACGTTCGCGACGCAGGCGCTGTCGTCTCTCTGGCAAGAGGTGTCTATGGTCATATTCAGGCTTAGCGCCAGTGGCTTGACGGTATCGTATGGCCGTTGTTGTTTACCGCTTTTCTGGGGTTCTTGTGCCATGATATGGCCAATGTTGTAATGCGACTTGGCACTGAAGACGTTGACAAGGCATTGAGACCGCTCCAATCCTTGAGGGTTAAGACCACTGCCGCTGACTGGCTTCTCGCCATGGCGTATCAGGTAAACGGTGGGAGTAGCATTGGTCAGAGTAATAAGACCCAAGAGGAGGAAATATCGAAAGAACACATCGGTTTTACAACCAACGCAAAAGCCAAGGACCATTTCCAAAAACTGCAGGGGGTTTGCGTTTACGCCGTTAGATTCGGGAGTCCCACGATCTTTATATGGCTGTCAACATTCCAGCATCACAGAGAGCGCACCACGTATCTGATTTTTTCGAAACGTCCGTCATGTGGAATCGGACCACTGACGCTCGAGGCCTCGGTACCAGAGTAGTGTCGTCGAACAGGATTACCAGCCCAAGGCACGGAGCCGAATTGTCGGATCGGGTATATGTGCGCTTCGCCTGGTCAGGACTAACAATCGCTATTCTTGCGCCAGAGACAAGGTAAGGAGGGGATTCCAAGGACGGCGCGCGCGCACAGTAGGAACCATAACAATGCGTTCTGGAAGATTATCTTCCACGCTCCATGGTGCGGCTGCGCAATTCGAAGCTGAACACTTAGATCCAGAGATACAAATCACTTAGATCTAGAGATACAAATTTCTTGTTGCCTTTTGCTACGAGCAACGGATGATGGGTCGCCTGGCCCCCAATTGCAGTGCCCAAAATCCGATCTAAGGGCGTCTCATCTCAACATCAATGATGTATTGTTTATCTTTAGTTGTCTAAAGATAAAATTGCAGAAACAGTTCCTGCATTAGCACTTCCACGAGCGATAACATCTGATTGGGTCGACTAGTGACGGGTGATCCACGCGGCTACTCTACTGCCCTGCAGCTCCCGCTCAACCAGCCAGCGGAGGTTATTTCAACATGTGCTTTCACGCTCTCCCAGCACGGGGTTGTTAATGACGATTTGACTGGACGTCATCATACTTGTCCTTCCTCCAAGTAATAAATTGCCTCTTGAGTATTTTACCGCACCAGCCTGAAATTATGTAAGGCTGAGGGCTGTAGGCCTCATATTGCCGTCACGACCAATCGATCACTCACGAGCTGATTCCATTGGCCTAAACGTTCTATGACTGCTCTCACGCTGATCCCCCTTTTGTTCCAACCTTTTTGAACAGCTTGAACGTGAAACATCAGCTCAGCCGTAGGCCCGCAGCAACATGGCTTCCACGAAACCGCTCCTGACCTTTCGACTCTCTAGCTGACGATTCTGTCTTCCGCTGCTGTACGACCAGCTTGTACCGAACCCCAAAGGTCTTAGCAAGACCCCCCTGGTGTTGGCTGTTCAACAATCATCATTCGCCTTATCGAAAAGGTCTATACAGAATAGTTCCAACATCGAGGCTGTACCATCATCTTTGCAATTTGCCCATTGACGCTTTCTCCCCGTATGACTCTTTCAATCGAATTCCAACACAACATGATTTACTGTGCCTCTTCTCCTTCTGTTAAGGCGTCAAGGCTTCGTCTGTTATATAAAGGGCCTCTACCGAAGGAAACAGTCTGTTCCACAGACCAAGCTCGTGCTCTCTCTCTCTCTGTGTCTCACCAGTCTACCATATAAAACAATCTCTTGAATCTTTTCGCGTTGTACCACCCAGCCACTCTTTGCTTGCTATACCTACATTAAAGCACATATACAGTCTCTTACGCATTAGCCTCCAGTGATGAAGGCCCCCCAGTCCTTACTTTTTGTACTTGCAGCAACGGGTAGCATTGCTGCTCCTCTTGACCCTCGCCAGTCGAGCAGCGACTGGCAGACTGCTGTTTGCGCAACGCCAGAGGTCACCGATGCTTCAATAGATCAAAGCAAGCGCTGGAACGCTGTTGGCACTGAAGACGCCTGGGCCGCTGCTGTGAAATCATGGACTTCGGGTGCCGGTAACGGTCTTGCATTTACGCAGCAAATCAGCAACTTTTTTCATGGCCCTGAGCAGATGTTCTGTGGCAATGAAGGTGCAAGAGACGGTTGTGCTTCGTATAGTGTTTGCAACAACGTGAAGGTACCGGCTGGCATGTTTATTCTCAACTCGTTTGTTGCTGTGAGCAGTGTGAGTAGCTATCGATGAAAAAGTTGAATCTCTTCTGGGATTGCTGACGGTGTTTTCTGCAGATGAACTACAACTTCTACGACGCTATGAGCAAGGCAGAAACATCAGTCACCACAACGATGGGAAAATTTGCTTCCACTTTTGCTCCGATCAATGACATGTCGGCCGGTCTGAAGTTGGCCTTGGATCTCGTCGGTCTCGGCTTTGCGCTTGCTGCTGCCCCAGTGTGGAACTCTGGTAAATCATCTCCAAATACTCGAAGCGTACAGCAACAGATGTACTGACCAAGCCAGCCCTCAAAGGCGTCCCCTTCTTCCAAGCCAACGGCAACACCCTCGGCACACTCAAAGACACAATCAACCCATTGGTCTCCAATGGAATTACCATTGTCAAAGACACTAGCATCCCGTCTCAGGTCCTGTGTGCTCAAAACGGCCTCAACAATAATCTTGACATTGTGGTCAAGACATGGACCAAGACTCTCGACACCTTCAACTCTCAACTTTTCAATGGCTCCGACCCTTCCAATAAAGCTCTCTACAGCATCATCACCCAGGGCAAAGTCCTCGGAGCTGGATTCCAAGAGGACGCCCTTTTCGTGCAGCAAAGCGTCGAAAAGGCTATTTACGGTTATCTGATCCCGCGAGCATGGCCAAAGAGTAACTTGGACTTGCGTCCTGTCATCCTGTATGCCCCCTCAACCCCCTCTCCACAATCTTAGTCACATCTAGCTAAACGACCCTTCCGCGCCAGCGATGCCCAAGCCCCCTGCGGCACCACCAACCCCGCTTCCCAATACATCGACGACGGCGATGCTTCAGGCGCCTACGTCTGCTACAAAAACAACATCTACTACATCATGGCTGCCTCAGGCATCAGCGTCGACTGCACCGGCGGCGGCGATACCGGCACCGCCTGCACGAACCGAAACTTCAACGTTCTCCCCGGTCTCAACACCCTCGACGGCAACAACTGGGGCGGCGTCATCCGGGATGATTTTGTCGCTGGGTAGCCTCCCTTTTCTTCCGTTCCTATCCCTACTTTTCCTATTCTACAGAACAACGCTAATTCTCTCTAAAATAACTAGCGCCGTCGAATCTTTCAAAGCAAATGGCAACAAAAACGGCTGGGGTTCTATTGACATGACCAACGGCGACGCCGTCAACGCGATTGTTGAGAATGGGCTGCGCGCCCCGGGTGTGATCCAGTTGCCGGTGTGTACGCCCCAGGAGGCATTTAATAACTGGGCGAATCATGGACGCATTGGGCATTCAGATCCGCGGAATTACCCTTGCAATTGAATGCGCGCGTTATGACGGGCCTTTGGGGCAGTGAGGATTTGGGAGGGAAGGGGGGGAGAGTAGGTCCGTCGAAAATGGGTACGATCGACACTTACAGGGTTCACTACTCCGAAATGCCAGGTCACATATCGTCTGGTTTAGAAATACATAGCATTACAAGCCCCCCTCGGCATATTTTATATTCAGTAGAACAAGCAAGAAACATTACCGCCTTCAACCAATACGTCTTACCGGCCTCGGGACCTTGCACCGAATGGGGTAACATAAAAATACCTACCTTTGCGGGTAACCCATTCGAACTTCCAATTGCGCTGGGTATCGAGCTTTTTTCAAAGTCGCCGTGTGCCCCATCAGGTATCCAGTGAAATTCACTCAATCCGCTCAAGAACATTTCGGAAACCCATCCAGAAATCGATCCCCAGACCTGCAGTCCCCCCCCCCCCTCCCCCCTGTAAAAAAGTAAACAAAGTTGCCTCCAGCGATACGACCATTCGCAGCGGTTTCTGGTTTTCCCGGTCAGAGGCTCACGATCTACATATATATATTCAGAGATACGACCGCTCTCGTTTTACCTCGACCGCCTCGACGTCGAGGATCGGAAAGAAAAGAAAAGTACAGCGTTAGTGTTGTACATAGATGAACTAGGGTTGAGGATGTACAGTATCTACGGGGTTGTTTGGGCTCGGTTGTTTGTTTGTTTGTTTGTTTGTTTTTTAGATTTTTTAGGGGATTTTATCATGTAAGCGATACCTAGGTTTCTTAGAGTTAACACAGATCTCTAGCATTCAATACTACTAACATCAGTATTCTGTAGATGACTCACAAGCAGCTTTTTTTCCTTCGCTGTAGCCACAAACTAATACCGTCGACCTCAGCTCGCTTTACTGTTAACACACCCCTTTTTCTCAATGAGTTTGAGATACGTAAAGGGGCACGGTTATTATCATTACGGAAGACTATCAATCAGCCCTTCCTGGAAATTTCTTTGACACATGTTTTTTAACATATATCTGTTGAGTTTACGAATCGGCCAAAATGTGAACACACTTTGGAACAATCCTATTCAGGTATGTATAGCATATTTCAACACTCCCCCATGTTATGCATACCCTTTCTACCGATTGCCATGGTGGTTTCAGATGTGTGAGTAATTATGTCATAACATATTTCAACACTCCCCTTCCATGTTATGCGCATATCGTACTCCGGTTGCCATGGTTGTTTTTCAAAAGTGTGATTAATTATGTCATCATATACATCCCTTTGAAGTTGACAGCGAACGGATTCGAACAGTGAAGCTCGAAGTGTATTTGTCAGCACCCGCCTTATTTTGGTGACGTTCAACGCGCCCTCCGGGCCCATAACCTGTTGAGTTTACGAATCGGCCAAAATGTGAACATACTTTGCAACAATCCTATTCAGGTATGTATAGCATATTTCAACAATATCTAGGACAGATTTTCGTGTGTGTGTGTGTGTGTGTGCGCATCGGCCGTCTCTGCCACTAGGTACCTATGAAAATTCCATGAGCAAAGATCTAGATTCTCTGAGAAATGCGTTTTTTCTTTTGAACAGTCACATGCCACTGTTGAAATACGAGGTCATATGAGGTCATATTGATATTTTGATTGTTGCTGTTAGAAGGCTATCTAGAAGGTGAAAGGCGAAAACTCTACTAGCGGGCCCCAGCCCTACCAGCCCTATGAAGGCGAAGATTACCATCTCCCCGTCGCAACACCCTTTTTCCGAATTTTGATACTCGTGCTTTGAGAAGGTAATCACTATATGAACACCACCCGCCTTTGCAGACACATCACCTGAACTTTGCATTAACATCATCCCGTCTCACTAAGCCTAATCAGGTAATTCCAGAGTGCTTCGCGGTGTTTATCTTTGCGTTTGAATATTCGCTCAACTTTTTACCTTCATTGCTACTCACTCACGCCGCCGTCATGTCTATGCAATTACTTCCTTCTTCAGAAGATCTTCACTGCTCAATTGAGCTTCTTATCAAGTCAGTCAATGAACACGCTGATTCTCAAGGCTACGCCGTCAGGAAGAAGCGCTCCAAGAAGTTCAAGAAAGGCGTGATCATGAAAGTCTGACTCTGTTGCGATCGTGTCGACGTGGCAAAGACCTCTGGCCTTGAGCGACTCAGAAAGAGAAGAATCACACAATGAAAGAGGAAGAGATGATAGATGTGCCAGTCACATCTTCACTCGTCGTCATCACTGCTTCTATCGCTACGACGGCTTCGAAAGACATACTACGCGTTCAGAAGCTCGCCATTGTCAGAGCGAAAGAGCGATCACGAGGCTCATCTAATCGTGTACGGCCAGAGGTCTCTTAGCGGCGATAGCGAGCCTTTGAAGAGTCTACATAGCGAGAGCCGTCTGACTTCGAACTCGTGAAAGAGCTTTCGTCACGCGGGACTACTCAGACGACTCAGATATCTGAGACTCAGCCTCAACAAGTCTCTCGAAATCGTGAAGAACGTGAACGAGAATGATGACGAGAACGAGATGAAGCAAAAGATGAAGCAAGAGATGAAGCAAGAGATGATCAAATTGCAGACGTTTCAGACGGCATGATGATCTCTTTTCAGATGTAAATAAATGTTAATTTGAATGCGATTTGAAGCATTCAAAAAGATATGTTTCAGGTTTTGATTATGCCCTTGGGAGCGAAGAGAATGAGGTGCTTTTCGCACCAAAAATCGACTGTTTATGTGATCTTCCCAGCGTTCTTCTTCAAATCTCTTTCAGGGATAAGACAGTTATCTGATTAGGCTTAGTGAAGGGGGATGATGTTTATGCAAAGTTCAGGTGGTGTGTCTGCAAAGGCGGGTGGTGTTCATATAGTGGTTATCTTTGAGAAACACACTTTATCTCGTTCGGGCAATCTCGCTGCAAGCGGGTTTGTGGAGTTAAGCCGGCTTCTTCTTGGAAAGTATTAGCGAAAATCGAGCATATCTTCGTAAAACGTTTTTACGCAGTGGAATAATTCCATTTCCCAAAGAAAGGCAGGGTTTCTTCTCGAGTCTCCCGGTTTGCGCACTTTGCAGGAGGTCTTTGGTTTTGAGCTCGTGACTCGCCGGGGAGGTCGTTCGATAAGGGGGTCTGAATTTCTGGATCTTTATCAGCAGCGTTGTTAGATCCACTGGCATCTTCCCCGATTTATATACACAGCTCTTCTCTTGGCGTCATATACTGTCTATACCACATACCCTTCATCCTTTTTCCCTATCCGATTTCCTACGATTTACCCTTCCTCCTCATTTTTAAAGAAAAAACAAAAGTCGCCAGCTATCTTTTTAGGTTCGAGGCTTCATGGACAAAAAAAAGAATTGGTGATGAAGGCAGGGGATATGCGGCCTTTTGAACCACGAATGTTCGATTCTTTCTGTAAACCAGGAGTGTGCTGATCGCTTGCGATGCGTGATGGGAAGGAAGGAAGGAAAGCGGATGTGTGAGTGGGTGGGTGGGTTTGGATATGGGCGGATTTGGGAGGAGATGACGAGAGAGAAAGAAAGAGAATGAAGGGGGAAGGGAAAGGGGGAAAGGGGGATAGGGGAGGGCTTGTATAGTATCGATTACTTAAATGCTTTACATTCGGCCCTCACCCCATCATGCCTAGGGGCGCCAGTTAGGAGATGAGAGACCTATTCATGTAAATAATGAGTAAGGTGGAGGGTGAATAAGGTGACTTACGTAGCCACTTAGGGATTGCCTATAATCTTGGATCATGGTATCCACGATCGCAGAAAATTGATTTTGACTGGTCGGACCACTCTGTGCACTGCTCATAGTAATAATTATCAGAGAATTGCCCTAAACAATAAATTGAGCCATAATAAGCTGTTAATGGTACTTAACGCTGGCAGATTGTCCTTGGTAAAAGCCGTTGCACCACTCAGTATCGAGGACGAAGCACTAGCCCATTGTATCGTGCTTCCCCATTTAGTTCCCGCCGTCAATGCGTTACCCACAGAGTTTCATATCCCGGCAGCGAAGAGTTCAGGCGCAAGGTTGAAAACGTCGACTATCGTATTGATAATCCAATCGTTTGGCTGAAACGTTGGCGCAAAAATACTGGTAGATCTGGGCAACCATGGGCGTTTCAGCGTTTCCCATTGCCTCAGAGGTTTTTCATAACTGTCTTGATCAGTGCACAGTCGCAACGTTAGGACTCGTTGTACGCATCACGTCGAAACTACCGAAAGACTGCAAAATTAGTCATGCAGCTGGGTTCTCTGTATCAGTGCAGTAAGATGGAGCTGGACAATTTCCATCGCTGATCGTGCAATTCATATCTGGATCTCCATGGAAAAGATTTGAAATGGCTGGTACGTATGGAAGGGCACCAATTTGAGGGCTACTTTATCATTTTGAAAGACCCAGCTTGCATAAGAAAACGCATTGTCGGCGTCGGCTTGAGCCCATCGGGTTGCAACCGGAGCTGCTGCGTTTGTGATATCGCCTGTACACTGTGCATTTTCCCAGCTGCCGGAGACCTGCGATTTATCAGGAAGATCTGAATATGCCGGATTGGTCGTATTGGATGTTGGACTCGTGCTGGTGGCGAAATTGAAGGCGAAACTAGAGCCATTTGAACTCGCCGCAGGACTTTGTGACGTAGTTGTCGATACGCTTAGAACCGGTAGACTCGAAGGTGGTGCAACGTTAAAGCTACTTGAGCTAGTCGACGATGGCAAGGCGCTTTGAACAGTCGATACGCTCACTGGGGAAGAAGTGCTGGTCGAGGTGGTCGAGCTGGACCCAGGTAGTGGTCCGCTCGGATCAACACACGCGGTGCCATCAGCTTTTTTGCACGGCAACGAAGCCTGCGGTGCCGGTACAGCAACTGCTGCGCCAGCGAAAAGGCATACAAGAAATAGCAACGACGATGGCATTATGGAGAACAGCAGCTGCAGAGTGTGGTAAGACGTGATTGAATGCAGCGCCAGCAATGTCTTATGAGAAGTGGATGCTCCGTGTGGGGGTCCGTGAATGGGTCCCCATCATGATCCTGTCGTGCCTGATTAGATCCATGGTTCTTCAGTGCCGCGATGACGTCAACGAGCTTGACCGCCTCAAGTTCAGGGGGCAGACAGCCTAGACAGGCATACTTATTTTGCCGTTGCCGCAAACAGTTAGAACGAGAAGAATCGGTATCTGACTAGCCACGATTAGTTCCAATGCGGGGTGTTTCAGATCTATATCTTGCCCAAACGGGCAGACGTTGAGATTACACTAACACAGTAGGCTCTAAACCGTGCCGCCTTCGTCGATCTTTGTCTGCTGTCAATTTTCAAGAGATGAAACAACCACCAGAACATCAAATTCGGTTGGCCCAGCCAAAGAAGCAGTAAGCTATAAGAAAGTGTAACATTTTCTTGACGGTACCACAGTAACTTGCCCTCTCTGTTATAAAAACCGTTGCAGACTATGATCGAGATACACCTAGCATTGTCTTGGTATGACAAAACCCTTCGAATACTCCAACCGAATGACAACAGTTTTGTAGAATCCAGTGGGCAAGATTTACTAAGGGACACTTAAAGCAGCCAAAGAATTAATTAGAGCCACTCAGCGTAAAACATCAGCTAAAAAAACTTACTACTTAATGAAGTCAGTCATAAGAAAGAAAAGTGTTATTGCATGCATAGCATAACAGAATGTAAAATTTCAGATCTATAAAAAAGTTTCAATAGACAGTGTATAGATCCAAATATCAAACAACATGGGAAAACGAAAGGAAATACTTCGGATCCGGCTGCGTCGGTTCAGAGCTCTTGCATAGTCCAAGGGGTCCTTCGCTATCCGCTGCTGATCTCTTTTTTCCTTTCTCTTTTTCTTCTTTCTTGTCAAGAAAACTTTGGTCGTCTTCACCAGCAAGTCCCAAACGAGGAGCCAAAAATACCCAGCTCCAACCCATCATCGATGACAGCCAAGGGGGCAGTGATGGCGATGAGTAAAATCAATCGGGCTGTCAAGCTGACAAGATCTGGGTTCTCGCACAACTGAGGGGTTTGAGACCCTCACCAAAGATGTAATACATAGGCGACGAGCCTAGCTTTCGTTGAACATAGTTGACCTGCGAGGTAGATTGTCCTTTTGCGACGAGGTACGCTCAGCCTTCCAGCCCTGAGTACCGAGACCTCACGCTCAGCTGGTTGGCGGATAATCATGACACATGCCCGAGGGGCCGTGGCAGGTGAGCAGGTTAGTGATTGCAAAGGATAATCACTCTGAAAAAACACACAGACTCGACGCAAGGAGACACGGTCCACTGGCCGAAAGCCTTCAGAGGTCGAAGATTAATTTTAGGCTACTTAGACAAGGACTCGTGCAACAACAGAAATCGGCGAAATTTGTCCGTCATAGGAGATTCCACAATCACTTCGTGGCCCGGATGGACATTTCCCATCACTCGAAGCACAGTGTCCTGGTCCCGGGCCAGTCCGCATAGGCTGCCTCTTCGGCACCTGCTCTCCTCGCTTGTTCCTCCCTCCCCCACTATCGTCTTGCAGTGTGAATGCCCCTTTAGCAGGCGAACCCACAGTCCATGTCCTGAACCAAAGCCCCAGGCGCCCGAGCAAGACCTCCAACGGTGCATCTAGAAGTATCATTTTCCGACCACTTATCGGCCCCATACGCAAAGGTGATGTGTTCCGTGCTGAGTGAATTTATATCTATATAAGAGGCGACTTCCATTGTAAGCGGTAGCTGACTATCAACGCTGACGGAGGGATTAAGGTCGATTTTGTCCAAGTGCCCGATCTGAACTCCTTTGGCATCTTTCAGAGTTACTTCCACGGCAAATTCGGCGTTTTGGTTGCTGGGCCCAAGCCCGCTCAGTGTGTATAGGGTGACGTGCATACCACAAGCACCTGTTGCGTAGCCGCGGGCTGCGAGGTCTGAGTCCCGAGTTGCGAGAGCTGCGGTGGTTGGGAGGACGGCGCTGGAGATGGTGGAGAAGAAGGTCGCGAGGGTCGCGAGGGTGACGATAGAGAATGAGAGGGACTTCATGATCGGAATTGAGAACGTGGGAAGGTAGTACTGTCGACACTAAGGAATGAAAAGTATGCTGAAGATTCAAGAGTCTTTGGAATAGGCTGCTGTAAACACTGGTCTTTGATCTTTGCTGATGTAAATGATGGAGATATTCGCATGCTGTTGGCAAAGGAAGGAAATCCACCGACCTCTTATACCTCTCCATAAATCGCTTGAATGATGCTTCATCCTAAGTAATATTTGCTGCGCCTTCCAACATTCATCGATCGACTCTCATTCTATTTGTTCTCTTCTTCCTTGATATGTGTTAGTCGTCAAATTAGGCCGAAATCCTTCAAACCCGGTTGGAATAGGAAACTGCCTTGTTCACTGCCGGATAGCCCTTATAATTGGGGAACCGTACAGCCCAAGTATCTAAGAGGTTGTTCTATTGTCGCTATTTGTTATGTTGGCTTTTGCGGGTACGCAGATTGGACACAACCTGCTAGCTCAAGTCGAGTATCCTTAGCAAGTCGACCATCATGATCTACCATATAGAGGAATACGCTAATATCATCATTTCGGCACCAAAGATAGAAAGAAAATAGCAAGTCTAATGCAAGAGGCTAAGGAAACAGACCGCGCAAATGTTACCAACACGGCCATCAGGGCCATGATTGCTCGAAGCATTCAAACTAGACCATTAGCCACCTTCGGCGCTGAATTAGTATCATAGAGCTGAGATTTAGTGATGAGCTGAGGTTTAGCATTCTCCCCGCAAAATAACAATGTTCTAGAAAGCAGTTTGGAGTTTGATCGTGTCAAGCATAAAGCTCGTATATAGAAATGTGTTTGCTCCCTGCCTTACTGTTAATCGTAAAGGCGTCCAGCACGAAAGTGTAACGGATCGACAATGATATTAAACAAAAGGCAATCCAGTACGGAATAGTATTACACAGTTTCGCTTGTAAGAGAAACGAATATTTTAGTCTATTCCGTACTTTACTTGGCATGTTCTTCGCGCGGGGTGAAAGCATCGACGCTGAAAATTGAGCGAATGAGATAACAGATTGACTAAATGATTTGAAGATGAGAGTCGCAGTTCGCATATGCCGCGCATATACTAAAAAGAAACTCAGCTCGTTCAATGTTGAAAACGACGAGAAAAGTGATGATGCAAATCACGAGCTGAATGAAGAAGAAAACGCGCGAACAAGATCTGACGAGAAGAACGTGATTCTTCGCGTAACCTGGTAGGCAGACTTGCAGGTGGCAGGGGTGGGGCGTGGCTTTTCGTACCTCGATCGTTAAATAGACACCGGACGTTTCAACCAGTCGAATCCGTTGGTCCCTGTACTATACATCGGACATTGACTTGATGGGCTGAGCCAGGTGGTGCGCGGGTTTGCACGACTGCGCCATGAAACCAAGGATGTAGGGCTGGCTAGTGGGCGCTTAAGAAATTTTCATGAGACTCTTTCGAGTTCTTCAAAAAAGTACATCACTGCCGAAACACGGTGGAACGTAAAGTAAGTACTCGAGTATGATAGGGAGCTTGAGCATTCAGAGGTGAGATACAAGGCTGAGCGGAAAGGGCGGAAACCAAGCCCCGCCAAATTCCGCCCTCCCATGACGTTCTCCCCCTCGCCTGTTGCAACGGGTGAACAAGCCATAAGAGCGAACTCAATCAATTCACGAGCCTCTTCCTTGACCCTCACCTTGTAATATCCGCCATGCCTCCCCTCCGCATAGGATACGTCCCCGGTACCTCTCACCCCCCCCCCTTCCAAGTTACCTCCTTCCCCAGACTCAATCCCCCCCCCAGCCACAAACCACCCCCCCCACAGCACCCCCCATTCTCTGACCGTCCCCACAGAGCACTTCTCCACCCCCCTCCACTTCGCCATCACCCACTTCTCCCTCCCCTGCACCCTCATCCCCTTCCCCTCCGGCACAGGCCACATGATCACCTCCCTCCGCGCCAACGAAATAGACGTCGGTATCGGCCTCACTGAAGGCTGGGTAGCCGGCCTTGCGCAGCCCCCGCAGCAAAAGTCCGGGACGCAAGCGCAGAGAAGCGGAGGGTACAAGATCGTGGGAACGTATGTTGAAACGCCGCTTTGTTGGGCGATTTCCACGGGCGCAAAGCGCGTGGATATAACGGATGTCGGCGAGTTGAAGGGGAAGAAGATTGGGGTGAGTAGGGTGGGGAGCGGGAGTTATGTGATGGGGTTCGTCCTTGCGGACTCTCGCGCCTGGTTGAAAGCTGCAGGGGACGCTCCCTTCTCGGTAATTCCTCTTCAGACCTTTGCGAAATTGCGGGAAGCGGTGAACGGTGGTACGGCCGATTTCTTCATGTGGGAACATTTCACGTCGAAACGCTATTACGACAATGGAGAAATAAAGAAAATAGGAGAGATGTATACGCCGTGGAGTAGTTGGAAGATAGTCGCTAGGGAGGAAGTTTTGGAAGAGAGAAAAGAGGAGTTGGAGGAGATGTTTGAGAAGTTGGATTTCGGGGTTAGCTATTTTGAGGGACATCAGGAGGAGGCGGTGGAGTATATTAGTACCGAGTTGGATTATTCGGCCGAGGATGCGAGGAAGTGGTTGAAGACGGTAAGGTTTGCGAAAGGGGTAAAGGGGGTGATGGGGGAGACAATAAGGATGACGGTGGATGCTTTGAAGAAAGCGGGGGTGGTTGAGGGGGAGGTGAGAGTAGAGGATATGATTGGTATAAGAAGGGATAGCTAATGTTCAAATGAAATCCTTGGAGTAAATCATTTTGAAGTAAATGCAGATCTGGGTATATTGCTCGCTTGTAACGGATTCTTAACCATAAATGGTGTAGTAGGCCAACGCAACACCTGCGACGGCTAGCATTCCAGTACCAAATGATCTGATCATTCTCAACAATACACGCTTCTTTATAACAAACATTTTTGCTTGAAAACTCGTGGTCTCGTTGATATGAGGGAAGGGCGTGGCTGGGATCTCATCTCGTAGGAACTTACACAACGGCTCCCACCCCTGTCTGAGCTCGAATTCGAGTAAACGGTCCTTTGGGATAACTTCGCGAGCTTCCTTGTAGATATCGAGGTAGGCATTGGACCAGGATTCCTGCTTTTGCTTTGGAGGCTGGCCCAGCGGACCAAATAGGCCTGTGATCAACAAGTCCATTGTCGGGATGAAGCGGCCTAAGAAATAAGGGTCCAGATATTGGAGTACAAAAGGGACGCTCGAAGTTTTGACTGTCTGGACAGTTTTCTTACATGAATCAACAGGGCGTTGTACAATGATGGCTTTACTATCTGGGTATGCTTCGAAGAGTTCAGGGATGAAGGCCGCTGTCGGTAAGTCGCACACGGCCTGCAACAAAAGTCAGCCGAAGGATATCCGCTGCAAGCAATTCCCCATACCTGACAATGGCGAAGCAATTGATCCCAGTCCTTCCTTTCGAATTTCTTGCCTTTTCCGTAGATTTCGCCGCGAAGGCCTCTTTCCACATGTCACAATCTGGTGGGTTCTCAAAGACGGAATACATATGATAGGTATCGACGTATCCCAGCCTTTTGAGGGCCTGGCGCATTGCTGATGGAACAATGAGATTAGCATGTTGCATGTCTGTACAATTACATTCGTACATTCGTGTTCCCAAGAAAAGAACTAAAATTGGGAGCCGGTACGCATGAACCCGAGTACGAGTACTTTCATGGGCACAACTCTTTCGCATTTGCGGCGATCGACGGTGCCATCGACAAACAGCTCGGGGAAGCGCTCTCTGTCGCTAGGCACTGTGGACGCTTTGGTAATTTTCGTGGAGGGGATAGTCTTAAATCAAACTGATAGAAATTGATATCGTAAACTGTTCTCAATTCCAGTTGAAAAAAGGCGATTTCTTAAACGAAAGAAGAAATCCCGAGTCCAGATTGAGCTCTGACATTCGCATGGCAGCTGAACTGCGTGACATAACCTAGACTCGCTTCTAAGGTACGTATGGTACGTGGCCGTGGCCTGGCTGGGGCCTGAAGATAAGCGGTTGTGAGCAAGCTCCTGGGCGTATTATATATTATCTGATCTCAAGGTCTGGCGGTTTACAGACAGTCTACAGACAGTCCGCTTAGCGCGCTTAGCGTCATATATTCTTCTGGACGTCAATATGAGCGAAATTCATTTCAATGTGAAGGTTTAATTTGGGAAGAAGCCGCTTGCACGATTGCTCGGAGCATAAGGTAGTGAGCATTATTCTTATACCTTGCCCTTGGAAGTAAGACGTGGAGCGTGTGAAAGGTGCAGATCAAACATTTAATTGCAGGGACTATTAGCAGCCACATGCATGGAACAAGGGACACTGAACTTGGGGCTAGCCACAGCACTAGTGCGGATATTCCCGTTATGACGGGCAGACGGAGTCGACATGCCGACATGCCGACAATTGCATCTGTATCCCACATACCTTAGAGAAGATGCTACCTTACTTTACACCATATTCTTGTTTCCCTTTGAGAGAGAGAGATCGAGGACAGCCAACTCTGATCTTGATCGGCTGATCCAAGCGGCTAATTCTACTCATAGGACCTTGACCTTGTGTATTTGAGCGGGGTTAGATACAATTCACAGACCTACCATAATGACTTTTCCACGAAACTCCCTACGAGCCTTTCTCGCCCACGCTAAGAAAACGTTCGACACAGTAATACAGCAGTCTCAGAGAGTAACTATAGTAGTGGGAAACGAGTCTGCCGGTTAATTCCACTGTGTCCATTCCGATGTCGTATCCAGCAATAACAAACCACCCCAGACCTCGATTCTCTGACTTCCTCAATCCTTTACGCCTATCTCCGCTCTCTATCACCGCCTCGAACAGCTTTCACACCTCTCTACATCCCATTACTCAATACCCTTGCTGCTGATATCAGCCTCCGTCCTGAATTCAACGCTCTATTCCAGCATGCCAACATCTCCGCCTCACATCTTATCACACTTGATGACCTTCCCGCATCCTCCAAGCTTGAAGAAAATCTGAAGCCCGCAAAAACCCGCTGGATCTTGGTCGATCACAACAGGTTACAGGGGACCCTTGGCTCTATATACGGCTCTCGTGTAGGTGGGGTAATTGACCATCATGAAGAGGAAAACATTGTGCCGCAAGAAACAGATCCCGAGCCACGCATTATCGAGCATTCTGGATCGTGCACTAGCCTTGTCGTGCGGACTTTGCAATCCACTTGGGACGCAAGTTCCAGCTCTTCGCTCACGTCAGGCGCTGCTCACGCTCAAGGAGAGGCTGCCATAGATGACAGTGCTGTCATACAAACGTGGGATGCGCAAGTTGCGAAGCTGGCCCTTGCGAGCATCCTAATCGACACAGCGAATCTAACAGCCGAGGGGAAGGTTTTTCCTGCGGATAGAGACGCGGTGGAATACCTGGAAGCAAAGATTCAGTCGTCTGTAAGCGAGGCAAGGACTTGGGATAGAGCTAAGTTTTACGCAGAGATCAATGCAGCCAAGAGTGATATTGGAGGCCTGACACTCAAGGATATAATGAGAAAAGATTACAAAGAGTGGGTCGAGGGGGAAAGGAAGCTTGGTATCTGTTCGGTCGTCAGACCGTTGGAATTCCTCGTTGGGAAATCTTGGGAAGAAAGACAATCGGAAAAAGAAGGGGATTGCTTTGACATTGCCATTTCCGACTTCATGTCTGATTGTGATATCTCAATCTTTGCAATCATGACCACATCCACCTCCAAGGAAAAAGGCTTTCAGAGAGAATTGTTTCTGCAAGCGCATCATGCAGTTGCCACTATCGCCTCCAAATTTGCCCTACAGGCAACGGCAGAGCTCGGACTTGAAGAGCTGAATGTGCCCGGTGTTATCGAGTATAACACATCTCCGGAAGGGCCAAAAGAACAGCTATTCAGGAAGGTTTGGAATCAGAAAAATGTGAGCAAGAGCCGGAAGCAGGTGGCTCCATTGCTGCGGAAGGCCATGGGATGAAGTTGCTTCAGTCCATAAGCACTGCTACTGAACAACACTAAAACACGATTACTCAGGGTATTGACCAACCTCCTCGTCCACTCTATCATCGTTCGCCTGTCGGGAATAACACCCGGAGCCGATGAGTCCTCCATCTTCCACCCACGGTGCCATCTTCACGGCCAAAAATCCTGCATCTCTGTATATGTATGTCACAGAAAGCTTCGAGAGCCCCCGGGGCCGCCGCCCGCAGTCCGACGTCTACCATACGGCCTTTGAATGAAAGATCTAATACAGGTAACCTTTGGAACAAGCCACAACAAGCAGGCGGACATCCTCGCCCCGAAGCGTAATCGCCAACGCCACCGTGGGTCCGATAACCCAGCAGTGTGCTAGATTTCTTTTTCTCGTTACGCCAGAACAATTCAAGGCGACCTAACGAATCCTATTTTCAGACGAGCGCATCCAAACGGCATCACATCCGAAAAAGCCACGAGATCTCCACTCTAGCAAGAACGGTGTAAGACCGATTTCAGGCGAATGCCATGTCTGAAATAACAGCTCAACAGCCTATATCCATTCCCACTATAACAATTAAATATCCTCATATCAAACACCGCATCACATCTGATACAGCACCCTTTTCCCTTTCCCCATCTTCCCTAATAACTCTTCTTCCACACACCACACCAAACGTATCTCAACCCCACATCTTAGTCCCTGCGCCCTCGTTCAAGACAGTGCCTTAGCAGCGACCGCAAAGAAAGCTAGACGCAGTTGTGCTGTCTCGCTCGGATTGAAAGTAGGATTGGTCTCTCGTCTGTATCTTGTTTCTTGTTTCGAGTTCACGTTCAACATTTGATAGTATAATGAAGTGATCTTCTATCAATGTCAAGCTTATTGAGTTGTGAGCAGACATCAAGATCGCTGTACTAGATATGAGCACATGTAATCATTGACGACGCTCGTTTGTTGTGTCATGTTTCGAGATGAGATTTCTCAAGTCTCTTTAATGCACTCACACTGATCTTCGTACTGAAACATTATATCTTCGTAGATTACTGCGATAGACTGCTACGGTATAATTGAATCTGACGCATAACTGTTATATTGTTGTAGAATTACTTTACCACTCGAACTTCGTCTCTAAAACGATCAAGAAGAATACTAGCGCGCGTAATGCGCGTACTGATTAGCTACTCTATCGGGCCATGACTCTACTTCACTACAAGATTATAAGACTGCCTTGTCAACTTTCTATGCTTCTACTTATACACGGGCCTACCCATCACCCTTTGTCGATCTTCGTTCGTATCCCAAAGAAGCTCTAGAACCCATTGTGAGGTGCCAAGGACTTTCTTTGGCCGAAATTCCAAAGTAACAGAGCCCAGAAACATGTCGGTGAACGTTCTTCTTCTTCTTATCTTCCCTGCTGACACAGCTCCCTACGAGTCTTTTGTCGGCTCACCAGTGGACGACAAAAAAAGTCCATGTAACCATAAGCGCTCGAGGCATTCCCCACCCCCCCAATCAGAACATCCAATTTGTTATCATGCAATCCGACTTAACGAGCTTACCACCAATATTCAAATTACCTGTTACATCCTCAGAGCAGTGCGCTGGATCTAGCTTGTAGATGAAATAGGGAGCAAAACACGGAATATGATGGTTTTTGGTGGTGAGGGATAGGGCCGCCTCGGCTCAGCCGCTTATGGTTACATGATTTTTATCCGCCCCCCCCCCTCCCCTTGGTGGATAGACAGAAGTTCCGAGGTTTCAAGCTAGTCAGACCCTCTGAGCAACGTCGTTGTCGACTAGCGAGCAGCCGACGACGCCGATGACAACAACGAGATTCGAGCAATGCCTCCGAGCAAGGTTCGTCGGTTCAAACGCTGTCGACGCCAACGAAATACTGAACAGGCCTCTCCGCAAGCAATTCCCACCGACTAAGCGAGCGGTTTCGATGACAGACGACGACGACGACGACGAGGTGCTGCTGATGGCAGCTTTGAAGCTTCTGAGTTTCCCCCCAAAGCAAAAGAATGGCAACAAGCAAATTAGATGACTCGTGTCAGGTTAAGGAGATGATGTTTATAGCATAGCATAGGTAAGGTAAGGTGAGGCTCGAGATAGGTGCTGGTCGCAATGGAAATATTTAAATATAAGACTGTTTAAAGGAAGATATATAGAGGTTTTGATAAACTGATAGCGGAGGGACGAAGTTGGAGTGAGATGTTGAGGAAGAAGCATAAGGAAAGCAGGTTATTGTATGATATGAGTCGAGAAAAGAATGACAGTGATGAGAGTTTGGTGAGCGCAAATCAACGTCATTCTACGGTTGATCTGAGAGAGTAGGGTAGGGTATGAGAGTACCTAAAAGAAATCTTATACCAGAAGATGAGATGATTTTGAACGGATAATCTACGAACCAGAGCCAAACCGAACCTCGAGCAATAAATCCCCAAGCTCAGCGCTTCGCTATCTACAACAGCTCTCGGCATACATAGAAAGCCTTTGCGCAACCCAAACGTCAGCCTACCCCACGACATCATGCCACACCAAAGGCGCCAACGTCGTGTCAAAATTCCCTCTCCAAAAGTTGTTCAAGCAAACCTTTTGCTGATTCCACGGCTCTCCTCCCAATCCCATATCCCACGCCCAACTCCCCAGATACGCATACGGTTTCGCATTGATAGTCGTATCTACCCCTTGTTGCACCTCGTTGCCAATCTGCCTCGCCGTGTCGCCTCCTTTGTCTTGGATATCCAGCCCGGGACCTTGGATATGGTAGATATTCGTCATGGAATGTACCATCAACCAGCCCAAGGATATGGTTCCGGGGTTAGCGGTACAGGGCACGGGGTTCCGTTTGAGCGCGAGACCGACGCGGCAGAAGACGATTATGGGGGCGCGTCCGGAGCCTTTGAGCTGAGCTGTGTAGGCTGGGACGACGTTGTTCGGGTCGGGGTGTGCGTCGCCGCAGTTGTTGTAGACGTCCTCGCATGTGGTGCCGATAAGATCCAAATTCCCGGATTGGGCCTGCTGGATGCGCGTGAACACGTCGGCTACCTTGTTCGCGGTTGCGGGGTCGCTGCCGAAGAAGTATTTGAAGGGGAGGTTGCCAAAAGAAGCGGCGGCGATGAGGGCAGCGCCGGCGAGATAGCCGGCGTCTAGCATGGCGGTTTTCATGGTTTCGTAGTCGGGACCCTCGCATTTGCCGGGAATCATTCGGAGGCCTCTTGTTGGGTTGAACTGGCGGGTTTCGGATTGATGCGGCTGTCCATGGACGGTCCATGTGAGTTTGAGGGGTTCGGACTTTATGGTAATGTCCGAGAGTTGTGCGTGTTTGGTTCCGACTTCTTCAGTGGTCGAGGTTCGGGAACTGTGCTCAATGCCGCGAACTATTGATGCCAAAGACACGATGATGTGTTTCGTATATGGTTGCACTTCGGGATCCAGATCGACGTAGTCTGTCAGATTGAATTGCCGCTTGAATTCTTTTCCAGCCGGCAGATCCACGAGCGTAGGCTTCCCGGTGTCGAGGTACAACGATTGCGTATAAGCGATTGGAATGTCGTTGCCACTTTCGTCCGTGATGCTGAAAGCCTTGGCGAGTCCGCGGGTGTCAAAAACATTGTTGCGGTTAGAGACCGAAAGATCGGTATTGCCACTGTTAACGATGGATACCGTAAGAATCTCCGGGTCATTAGATGAGTGTCGAAGGGTGCCTGTGAGCTGTGCATTGGACAACTGCAACAGGGCGTTAAGAAGGACAAGCACGATGTAAAATTGAGGTGATAGTGGGGCCATTGTTATACAGTCCTTGTGGAGGTTATGCCAGAGAGTTAAAAGGGCAAGGAGTTTTCAAGGTGGATAGAGAGGAGAGCTGCATATATGTGCAGCTTCAAAAGTTATAAATAGAAAAGCAACTCCAGCGTCATTACGCACAGTATTCGGAAGGTCTTGCGCTGTCGGCATAGGAGAATGTCTCACGCGGCAAGCTTCGAGTCTCTCAGGGGGGGGATCTTACATCGTCGGAGCGTCATCCGGCGCGGCGAATTGAGAGGAGCCGAATGAGAGGTAGCTGCGTCTGCATATCCGGCCGAATCGTTAGAAAGGACTTTGGGAAGAAGCTCGATATAGGAAACAATGTTTAGTAACAAGGTATGCACTGCGGCGGTGGCTTTAAGCGACCTGCGGTACAAATCCTGTTGTTTGGTCTCTGAAACGCCAACGGTTTCTCAAAACGTACCAATATGCCCCATGGTTGTAGCGGGTGCGCGAGTACCGGGTTTCACGTGACTAGTGGATATCGATTCAATGTGCAAGTTGCGACAGACAGAGCGGGTATCGCAAGGTCCAGTATTAGATTTGCCCATATGTGTGAAGTCGTCCACTCGGATTTCCGACGTGAAACAACGTAGTCTTGAATCTAGAAAAAAGATCATGAGAGTATTGAAAGTAAGCGGAGATGGTAGCTCGGAGAAATCTGAGATACTTAGTAGATAAGGAAAGAAATCTTTACGACGTGCACTAACGGAAGTCAATGAGAGAAGAAACGCTTGATGGGAGGCTTTCATAGATGCAATCCTCGAAGCTGGCGCTTGGGTCCCTGTCCCCAGGCATTCTGATATGAGTCCACGTGTTCCAACCTTAACCGTTTGAAGTCTGCATGATTGCGGGTTATGTTGCTAGGTGAGAAATTCCCTTATCTTATCTTATCTTATCTTATCTTATCTAATTGAGGCCTCGACACCCTCGGGGTTGAGGTCGTTGGGTTGAGGTGCCTCCTAGCCCCTCAAACGTCACCTTCGAGAGTAAGGTAGATTGAATTGAATTTGTTAAATGTACAGTACACTCAATCCAACGATCACAACATAAAATACAACAAAAAAATATTTGGAAATTGTTAAAAAGTATTTGAATTCTGTAATAGTATCATCAGAAATATAATGAAGGAATTGAAAAGAATTCGGAAGCGACGGACTTTACAGATTCAAAATTTTCGAGACGGGCGCGAAAATTGTGAATCTAGTAGCTTCTTGTCGCTTTCTGCCAGCCTCTTTTTGAATCATTTGTCATTTCTTTCTAGTTCTTCTTGATCTGTTTCCTTCATCTTTCTCAATCGTATGAAACAAATTTCTACTTTAGGAAAGTACTGATTTCAAGTTTTTTCAAATCGATGTTCTAAAGTTTTCTTCAATCTGTGAATTTTGAAAGATCAATTAAAAGATGTTATTCATAAGTTCAGATAACTTTGATGTTCAATAATTTTGAGAGAGATAGATAAAGAGTCTACATGTCGCAATGTTCAATGATTAGTTCAACGAGACTAGTCTTTCAATGTTTATTGATGCTCGCTGGTAGATTTTTTGTTCAACTGAATCAATACGCGCTTGGTCGTTGTTAGAATGGTATCACGGAAGGACGTTGGGTTCTTGCTAAACTTAACCTTTAAGGGGTTTGTATATGCTTGCATCTATCCTAAACACCACACCCTGAATCTAATCGTCGTAGTGATTTATCCAAATCCAAAATCCATTATCCTGAAAGAGAATATAGAGAGATATATACAACCACCTCTTCCCCCCTCCGGCTTCTTCCTCCCCACCCACCCCCTCCCATTTTAAATCAACATCTAGATCGCACCGCTCGCCAACCCCCCTTCCCCCACAGCCACAACCCGCGGCCCCACATAACTCCCCCTCCGCACCAGCCAAAACCCCGCCACGAACACCGTCAACCCCCCCGTGATCAAAGACGCATAATTCATCGTCTTAGCCGTCACCGGCAGCGCAAACGGGAAGCAGAAGATGACGATAAACGCCATGATATACAGCACGGATGTCGCATTGACGATATAACCAACGGGCCCTTTCATCCAGAACCAACCCGGCGCGATGTTGGCGCGGCGGCTGAGCAGGTGAGGGAGGATGGCGGCGAGGTAGGAGAGGGTGGAGAGGATGACGTAGGAGCCGACGAAGGCGTTGAAGGCGGTGGTGGAGCCGACGTAGATGCAGCCCATGACGGTGCAGATGGCGCCGCAGAGGGCGATGGCATTGAAGGGGTTCTTGAAGGTCGGATGCACGCGGCTGAAGAACTTGGCGGCCGGGGTGGCGTTGTCGCGGGAGAGGGTCCAGAAGGTGCGGGAGGCGGTGATGTAGCAGCCTATGGCGGTGCCGAAGGTGGGCAGGAAGGCGAGGATGAGGAGGCCGACGGAACCGCTGGCGGAGCCGGTGGCTTGGCGGTAGATTTCGGCGATGGGGAAGGTGGAGCTGGAGGTGAGGACGGCGGTGAGGTCGTTGACGGCGTAGAAGATGGCGATGAGGTAGAGGAAGCCGGTCCAGAAGCCGACGATCATTTGCGCGAGGATGGCTTTGGGCACGTTTTTGCTGGGGTGTGGGATTTCTTCTGCGAGATGCGTCACGGCGTCTGGGGTGCCGACGGCGTAGGCGCCGTTGAGCATACCAGCGACAAACACGAAGCCGTTGCTCGTGTAGCCGGTTTGGTTCGACCAATCGTGCCAGACAAAGGAGTTTGACGCATGTCCCGTGCCATTTATGGAGGGCATGACGGCACACACAATAATGGTGATGAGAACGCCCGCAATGATGAGGAAGCCCCCCAAGATTTCGATTTTCGGCAGCGCGCGGTTGGCGAAGAGCACGGTAGCGCAGCAGATCCAGCCGCAGAGGAGGTAGGCGACAAAGACGTGCCAGGCGTGGGCTTGGAAGTCGGGGCGGAAGGCGGCGTACATGGCGACCACTTGGTTGCCGAGGATGGCGGTGATGGAGGAGGCGCCGAAGATCCAGGCGAGGAAGTTCCACCAGCCGGCGAAGAAGCCGCAGGGGCGACCATGTTTTCCCGCTGTTATGGTGGCCCAGTGGTAGACTGAAAGAGGGTCAGCATGGGAAGTGCGGAAGTGTTTGGATTGTAAGCGACATACCACCGCTGGATGACGGCATTGATGAGGCCAGCTCTGCGAGTGACGCGGCGATAAGCCAATAGAAGACGGAGACGGCGATACTATAACATGGTCAGCCTTGTCCTCTTGGCATTGAAGGTTCCAAGCATACAATTCAAAGATGACTCCAGGTGGACCTCCATTGTAGATAGCAACAACCTGATCATGGTCAATTCTTATTCCAGTCCCAACTGATCGAGATATTTACCACACTGCCACCGACGGATGTCCAGCTCACGCCGGTGGTGATGGCGACACCACAGATACTGAGAAGGCTGAAGTTTCTTTCGAGCTCCTGCTTATGGCCAGAGGCGTTGATGCCCACTTCGGACGAAAGCTCTGACGAAGGACCCGACGCCTTCTCCAACACGCCTGTCTCAACGGCTTTGTTGTCCTCGACCACTTCCATCCTTACGCCCTTTCCTGGTCACTTGCGATGATATGCAGGTACTCGGATACTCCTCTCAGGCGCACAGAACTCGCATTGGGGGTCGGGGAAAGAAATGTTGCTGGAAGGTTATCGGGGGAGCGACATGGCAACGGATTGGCCTGCAGCGTGCACGGGAAGAGCCCCGAGAATTGATTGCTTTTGTTTCGCCATGTGGGGATCGTGGAGGGAACCAGTTGAAATTGGCGATAACCGACCAGGATGATCGTTATCATGGCTCGATTGGCCTCGAGTATGGGGGTGGATGGGGCATCATCACCGGTGCCTACTGTACTCTGCAGAGCATCCAGCACCAGCAAATCTTCAGGGTCGGCTAGGGCCTAGATTGTTGATTCTTTGGTACACTACGGTACATACAGTACGAGACTACATGTCGGCCGACCAACGCTAAAGCTCGGTCGACCATGCAAAATGTCCGAGCATGGTTGCCCAACCATGCGCATAATTCCGCTTTTCTGAGCTACTGGTAATGTAATCTAAATTCACAGAAAACAGAATGACTTTTAATCTTCTAAAATATATTACATCAATTCTATTGATCAATAATTAATTAATAATTAATCAAGAAATAATTATTTATCAATTCAACTTATCGATTTTTGAGTATGAATAAAAATACAAACTGAGAAGTAAAAGTTTCTCAATCTGAATAATTAGAATTCAGTATCTAATGATACTAAAAATGTGAAAGATGTATGTTATTATTCATAGATTAATAATTAATCAATCAGTGATCAATATAACATCAATGATTGATTAATAAATAAACATTCAGAACTTGAAAACTTGCTGAGACAAAATGACTGATAAATTGTTGATCGATGAGTTATTGATAAATGATTAATAAGCTTTATATATATTCTTAATTAAAAGAAAATTCAATGATGTAAATAATGATCAATCAATAAATAATACTAGATCAATCAATGATTGATTACATAATTTACATTTGAGATTGACTTGTTAAATAAAACTTCAGAGTTATTAATTCAAGATCAATCTAGGATTGATTATGTATTAGTTGTTGATGGTTGAATAGGAAAGAGTTCAACCGACCATGAAATTTATGAAATGGCT